>Ga0131853_10000576_pt1 | contig 66812 bp, 64 predicted proteins | sample TergutLab28metaG_FD_92764 | JGI IMG/M metagenome (GOLD analysis project Ga0131853, IMG submission 92764) | Labiotermes labralis P1 segment gut microbial communities from Petit-Saut dam, French Guiana - Lab288 P1 (version 2) (version 2) | ecosystem: Host-associated > Arthropoda: Insects >... | reverse complement strand
GGCGTCCAGATAGATTCACACGGCGGGAGAACGCCATTTTTCCGTGTGACAACACAAGGAAAAATGGCTTTCTCCCCCGTGTGAAGCTGTCTGGACATCAGCCGGAGTATCGGAAAAACCAACGCATTGCCCGTCCATGCGGCAGCCCACTCATCTAAACCCAAAACAAAAACCGCGCATCCGCACGGCCTTCAACACAACTACACCCTAATCTACACGCCTTCCCCTATATGCGGGTCAGGATTATCATCATACGCCTTACGCAAGTCCTCATGTATTTCCTTAAACGCCTTGAGTACCAACGGGTCAAAATGCTCGGGCGATGTACGTCCGTCGCCCACGGTCATTATTTCCATTGCTTCTTCATGAGTAAACCCCTTTTTGTAAGGGCGTGAACTCCTTAGTGCATCATATACGTCGGCCACAGAAACTATTCGCGCAGAAAGCGGGATTTCGTCCCCCGCTTTACCTGCTGGATACCCCGAACCGTCGTATCTTTCATGGTGACATTCTGAAATATCAATGGCTATACTTAGCAATCGTTGGTCGCCAGGCAAAAATTCCGCAACATGACGGAGTAGCTCACCGCCACCCATCGTATGTGCTTTCATCTGTTCAAATTCTTCTTTTGTTAATCCACCCTGCTTATGCAATATGGCATCTGGTACAGATACCTTACCAACGTCATGCAACGGCGAATAAGTAATAATTGCGGATACCATGTCTTCATTAAGCTCTATTGGCAAATATTCGGCGACTTTTTCTGTCAAATGTTTTGTCAGCGTCTTAATACGTGCCAAATGCGCGCCTGTTACTTTGTCTCGGCTTTCCGATAACAGAGACATACCCATGATGATTGCACCATGGGTGGCGGCGAGTTCTTCTGTTCGCTTTTTAAGTTCTTGGGTGCGCTCATCAACCATGACTTGTAAATCGTCGCGCAATGTTTTTAGTTCTATATGATTTCTAATTTTTATACGGATAATAACGGGTGCATATGGTTTCTTAATATAGTCAACCGCGCCAAGGGCAAGCCCTCGTTCTTCAGAATAGACATCTTTTTCACCGGTTACAAAAATAACGGGGATATCTTTCAAATGGTTATCTTCATGCATTTTTTCAATTAGCTGAAACCCGTCCATTTCGGGCATAGATAAATCCAAAAGTACTAAATCTGGCTTGGCTTCTGCCATTTTTTTTAGTGCTTCCTCGCCGCTTGTAGCACTTATCACATTGTAGTCTTCTTCTAGGATAGATTCCAATATCATCAAATTGATTAAAACATCGTCAATTGCCATTACTGTATGCCGCATAGTCACCTCCACATGCCCCAGGTTATGATTATTATACATTATTAATTTTAAAATAAAAAGAAAAATCAGTCAATTATCACATTCGTATATGCGTTTATTAAAAATGGACGATCGCTTCCTTGAATAAATATGCGATAAAAAGGTTCTGCCGAATTAATTGTACCTTGTTGTACGCTGCCAAAATACTCGGTAAAGTATACTAAATCCATGTGGGTGATTACAATAGGTTCTTCCTGAGCAAGATGGTGAATGCGTTGTACAAATGTAAGCAATGCTTCGTCGGGGGCAAAAATCATGCGTGATGTTCCGCCATGGCCTAAAATTTTGCCAAACTGCATTTCTATTTGCCTAATGCCTTGCGCGGTCACTAATAACTCTATGAAATTTGAGTGAACGAGACGCCCACGGTATGCTTGGCGGTAGATTACACGTACACCTGATACTTCGCCATCCGTATAAAACACACTGTCTTGTACAAAATCTGGAAAGTAGTTTTCAATAAATGTATCGGTTAGGGCTGTTGCAATATGTCTAGTGATTGACATGTTTTCCAGAAAAAATACCTGCCCAGAATTGCGGAAACCATAGGGGCTGGTGTTGTTGTAGAAGATAAAACCATTGGAAATAACAAGCGTGTTTGGGTCTTCGTCATCTTCTCTCTCTTCATCTTCTTTATATTCATAACGGTCTTCGGTGCGGGTAATTTGGATTGGGTTTTCAAAAAATATTTCAAGCAGTGCGTCAACATTGTAATAAAAGCCTGATACGTTGAGTGGATTCATTGGCGGCGAGCGGCGCATTGGACGTGTATACATACTTATATTATTGCGCCCAAGAATAGCGTGGATAATGCGCTCTTGCTCCGCAGACATGGTGTATCGTTCATATTCCATAAACCAAAGTATGCCAAGCCCTAGATTTAACAACACGAAAAACACCAGAATATAATTTTTTGCACGCTCCCATTCCATGAAACGCTAACCTCCCAACATTTCCAATTCCAACATGGTCTCATCACGCGAAATCGGAAAACCAAGGGTAAATGGTGAGTCTAAATCCACAATCGCTTCAACAGCGGTGTCAAATGCGAAAATTAAATTTTCGATGACATGAAAATTATATGCAAGTCTTCTATAACGTACGACACGTCCATTGTCTACCACGACTTCAATGGATGTGAGCAACGGGTCTTGGCAGTTGGGGCCCGTAAACCACGGCTCAGTGAGTACAATCGGAAAATCGTCAATGATATAGCTAAATAAAAACACATGCTCGCGCCCGCGCGAAGAATCGTATCCCGCCAGGAATATTTCATTGACTACATGCGGGTCGGCATTGACGAAAGCATATGCGGCAGAAAAATCATTAATAAAATTTGATGATGCGGTTGTGCCAATGGGGCGAAAACTCGTGTATTCCAGCACATCGTTGACAAGATACCGCACCATTGTATTTAAATTGCTAAAAGTGTAAACACCGTCGGTGCCGGGGCGTTGGTTGATGGTTGCCGGGTTGCTGAAAAATGGCTCAATACCTGCGCCGACCGACGACAGATGCAGCGAACCAAATGCACTTTGATATGGATTAGCCACCGATATGGGGTGATATCTAAACCCTTGGGGGCGCACGGGCGCAAACCCGATGTTGGGGCTGTTTATCGGTACAAAATGCAAATCATCTTGGGGTGTAGGCGCAATGTCAATACGTTCCGCACGGTGGTAGGGCAGTGAAAATTCCCATGCATAATCATCATCAATAAAAAATGCGATAAGGTTTGAAGTGTCGTCGCTGGGTGGATGGATTGCAATTTTATAAAAATTTTCAATACCATGCCCAGTTAATGCAAGGCTTGTGCGCTGCCCAAATGCCTGGGTGAAAATCTCTGCATTCATGGCAAAGGCGTATTCGTAAAGGAAGATTTGCCGGGATAGCAGCCTTTCTCGGTCTATGGGCGTTTGTGCTACAAAATGGCCATTGGATAAAATGGCGGTAATCATCGGTTCGCCGTATTTCCATGCTTCTGTTTCGCTAATGTCGCTAAGTCGCATATTAAAATATCCGTCGCCGGCACCGTAAACGATACGAAATGGACGCACAAAGGCATCATGCCCGTCGGGTGCGCCTGTCGCAAGCATTGCTTGCACATACAAAAAAAAGTTGCGGTCGGTGATGTTTACAAACCATAGCTGACTCACCTGAAAAACAGTCAATATTGCTAATCCAAAAATGAGTAGTGATTTGAATATGGATTTTATTTTCATGTTTGCAGTTTCCATAGAAACACTGCTTCCTATTCACATTTGTTAAACCTAAGCACCATAGTGGTGCCTTGCCCCACTTGGCTTGACGCGTGTACCCGACCGCCATGTTCTTCCATTATTTCTTTTACGATGGCAAGCCCCAGCCCTGTGCCGCCCATGGCGCGGGCGCGGGCTTTGTCCACGCGGTAAAAACGTTCAAAAATGCGTGAAAGGCTTTCGGCAGGGATGCCCATGCCTTGGTCTTTGATGAATACACGGTAGTATTTTTCTGTTGTTTCCAGCGCGACATGAATGGTTGTATTTTCAGGGCTGTATTTTATTGAATTGGATAAGATGTTTGAAATCACTTGATTGATACGCGATGCGTTGGCTTCTATAAAGCATGAGTTTGGCAAAGGGTCTACATCAATGGTTTGATTTTTTTGCTCTGCTAGAAATTGACTTTGGCGAATGGTTAAACGCAAAAGTGCCACCAGGTCTACCACATCCATTTCTAAGGCCGTGTGGCTTGCATCTATGCGAGAAAGTTCTAGTAAATCAGTCACCAACAGCGACATACGCTGCGATTCATCGTTAATGACTTTCAAAAATTTTGTGGCAGTATCAGGGTCTTCTAACGCACCCTCAAGTAGGGTTTCGGTGTAAGTGCGGATAGATGTAAGCGGGGTACGCAATTCGTGGGATACGTTTGCTACAAATTCTTTGCGCATGTTGTCCAATTTGGTTTGACGCGTCACGTCTTGCAATACGATGATAAAACCGTCTATTTTGTCTAATGCGCTGGTGTATGTCGTTGCACCTGCAAGGATGGCAATCTCGCCGTCCTCATAAGTGGACTCTTTAACCTCGCCTGGGCTAAGTTGAAAAACCGCCTGTGGGTCAAAGCCTAATAGCTTTAACGTGTTGCCTATATGCGACGTTTCAATGTCTACGCCATGCAATAACTCGGCACTGGCAGTATTGGCATGGATTAATACCCCGCCGGCGTCATACGCCAGCACCCCATGGGATGTGTTTTGCAAAATGGCTTCGCTTTTATTTTTTTCGCTTGCCATGCGGCTTAATGTCGATTGCAGTTCTTTTGCCATGTAATTAAAGTTGTAGGCCAGTTGGCCGATTTCATCATTGCTTTTTATTTTGATTTCACGCTGAAAATCTCCTGCCGCAATAGCCTTGGCGTGGCGCGTCAAGGCTAAAATTGGATTGATATGGGTGTTGGCAAGAAAGAACCAAAACACGATGGTTAAAACCAACGCGATAAGAATCATTACAATTAAAGTGAGTGCCAAACGTGATAGACTTTCGTACATAAATTGGGCGTTGACTCTGGCGTAAACGATAAAATTTTCTTCAATATCATCCACCATGCGCGTGACGGGCATGGCGAAGGCTATCCACTGCTGCTCGACACCGTGCAAGTCTGTGCCTGTGCGTCCTACAGAAAACCCTTCAGTGCCGTATACCGCGCCCATTAATGCGCGGTCGTTAAACCTTAACCCCGTACCAACATACTCCATCGGGGCTATCGGAATGCCAATGTCATTCATTATCATGCTTTGAATATCGTATTCGCTTTGGCCATGCAGCGGCCAACTATCTGCCATTGAAAATAATCCAGGGTCGTAGATTTGGACTATCTCCTGGTTAATACGCAATGCGTGGGCGTGAAGCTGGCCTTGGGTGCGCTGAATTTCCATGTTGCGCATATCTAGTAGCATGAATGTACCGCTGACGGTCATCACAACAAGAACGACAGCGGCATGGATGGCGATTAATTTTGTTTTAATGCTTTTCATTTTACAGAACCGTCACCAAATTCTTGTGTGAAATGATAGCCCACTCCACGTTTTGTTAAAATATATGTGGGCGAATCAGGGGTCACTTCAAGCTTTGTACGAAGACGGCGGATGGTTACGTCTACCGTGCGTACGTCACCAAAGTATTCGTAGCCCCACACCTTTTCTAATAGTATTTCCCTTGTAAATACGTGGTTATTCTGGGTGGCTAAAAATTTTACCAACTCAAATTCGCGGCGCGTTAGGTCAATAATGTCTTGGCCGCGTTTTATTTCATAAAGGTCAAGGTCTATGCTTAGTTCGCCAAATAACAGGCGATTGCCGCCTTGGGATGTTGGCTTTGGTGCATGGCCACGGCGAAGGTTTGCCATGACACGGGCAAGGAGTTCTTTTACGCCAAAAGGTTTTGTAATGTAGTCGTCCGCGCCCAGTTCGAAACTGAACACCTTGTCAGCTTCTTCAGCTTTTGCAGTCAGCATAATTACAGGCACTTGGCTTGTTTCACGTATGCGTTTACATACTTCGTACCCATCTAGGCCTGGCATCATGATATCTAATATGACCAGGTCGGGATTTTCTGACATGGCCAGTTTTAAGCCTGTTGCACCATCGTTTGCTTCTATTGTTTCATAACCTTCCTTGCGTAAGTTGAAGGTGAGTATGTCTACTATTCTTGTTTCATCATCTACTACTAGAATTTTTGGCATGTTAAATTATCTCCGTTCTATTACTGCCTGTCCTGTTCCTTCTTCTATGATATGGGTCACGGCGGCTCTTATAATTTGGTCTTGCAGGATTTCGTCATTCACTTGTACGCCATCTATTCTTGTTATTCGGCGGGCAATTTGCTGTTCGCCGTCTTGCCCTTCTTGTATAACATTGCGCTGGGATTCTGGTAAATCTGGGTTTTGGCGTACTTCCACCTGCATGGGAATGGGCTCGGTGGTTAACGTTTCGTCTACAGTGCGTACACTAAGAAGCGGGCGTTGCGTTTCAATTTGCAGCACATTGCCTGGCTGCAAAATGGCGGAAGTTGTCATATTATTGTTTGCCGCAATGCGTTCGGGAGTCGTGTTAAACCGCAGTGCAATGGCTCCTAAAAAATCTCCCGATTGAATGGTGTAAGCATGAAGTGTATTTACAGGGCGGTCAAGTCTTGTGACTACAGCATGAGGGTCAAGAATGTCTTCTTCTTCTAAGTTTACAACCTCGGGGAATACGTCAAAGTCTACCAAAAATTCTACGCTTATCGTATTGCTGGTTATGAATGGCTCCTGCTTGATTTCCTGCACTTCTTGCGCACATGCCTCGGTGCGTACCAGGGCTTCAAAATTTCCATCTACAAATATAGCCATGGCTAAAACTTGATATGTGAAACCATTGGCCAGCAATCGGTTTAACTCGGCGCGTTGCAAAATGTCAGCTTGGCGCGCCCGTGCGGATTCTATCGTCACCCGTTGGTCAACAATAACTGATGTTCCACCTAGGCTACTTTCCAAATGGGCAACAGCTTGGTCGTGAACAATTTGAGAATCAAGGTCGGCATTCATAGAAATGTATCCGACAAACCGCCCATCTAAATACACCGCGAGTGCGTTGTGATTTGATAGCGCAAATACCAAAAAAACAACCAAAGCCACAGCCGCAGCGGCTACTGTGCCCATGCTTAAAACCTTTTTTACTTTTTTGCTTATACGTGGAAGACGAATCTTAGGCAGTCTAAAATGCAGACCATTGCCACGATTTGCCCATTTTTTTGATTTAAAACGGCGGTTTTGTTTGTGTTTTGGATGTGGCCTGCCCATGTCTTTACGGCGTTTGGGCTCGGGTTTGCGTGGGCCATTGCCGCGTGGGGTGCGTATTTCAAAGTCGTCGGGGTTTACATATATCGGTGGCGAGTCGCCATGCTTTTTGCGCCTAGGCATGAGGGGAGGTTTGTTGCCTGGCAAGTCCAAGCGGACAGGCTTTGGCAATGGAGTTAAAGATTTTTGTTCTTTTGCCATTTTCAACCCTCCATTTTAATGAGGGCTTCGCCCTCAAACTCCCTCGTTACGCAGGGCAAAGCCCTGCTTCACTCCGCCGCATCCGTGCGGCGCACCGCGCGCTTGCGCGCGGTGAAAATCTCTGAGGGAGTCTTACGCATTTGCTTCGCATGAACTTCCCTTACTTATAATAAGACTTTTTACGGCAGTACGGTAATCGTACTGGCAACGTTGGACCCTGGTGCGGCGAGGTTTACATAAACGTTTACATTTCCACGCAAATCATGCATACCAATTTGCACACCAGCGCGGCGTATAATAGTTTCTTGGGTAATTGTAACATTGACATGTCTTGTTTGCGTACCGTGTCCAGCCACCACTGTTATTTGGTTGCTGGCTGGATGGATTGCTTGAATGTATCCGACGAAGTTTTGGTGGTCTTCTTGAACGGTTCTCATTAGATGAACTTCCGTTACGGTTTGGTTTTCTAACACTAGCCGAAGGTCGGTGCCTATGCGAAGCGTGAATACGTCAAAAACACCAGGCATTACTGCATGACTTACGGTGCCGCCGTCAGGCAGACTTAGTGTTATTTGAGAATTGTATTCAGATATGCTAATGCCTGTAAGTCGGCCGTCTACTGTATGACGTGCGGTTGGAGTGGTTGTATTATCCAGCAAGGACAATTCATAAATGTTGCTTCCTCTGAAACGATAAGCGACCATGTCACCCGTTTGTACGGCTTCTAAAGCGGTTATCGCGCCTCCACGGGTTATTTTAGCGTTTTCGGGCATGTTAAACATGCGTTCGTCATCAACTATTTGACCATTTAGCCGTATACGACGGGTTCTAATCGTTATTGTGTTTTGGCCAACTGCCGCTACAAATCCTTCATCGGAATATAACGCAGTGCTTGGTAGTGGCGTCGATGGTGTTTGAGCCGCTTGTGATGGCGTATCTTCAGAACGGGCAACAATGGTCAAAATTTCACGCTGGGCATTGATTAATGCGGTCACAGCCATTCCATCACGCAAAAACGCAGGTGTCCTTTCTTGGTTGTCTACCATAACTACCGAACCCTGGGCAAACCGGAAGTTTTCTATGCCCGCCGTTGACGCAATGTTTATTTGTGTGTCGGCAACCATAGACTGCACTGTGCCTGTTATTGTTGCAACATTTGTTGCCGCGCCTGGGGATGGGATGCTTGCATCATTGTCAGCCAACACGGTAAAGAAAAGCACGGCTGTTTCTGCCCGAGTAAACTGTTGAAGTGGGGCAATGTATCCACCTGTACCTTGGATGATGCCTGTTTCTGCGGCATAATATAGATAGCGGCTAAGTGCTGGGTTAATGAGTGAATCGTCACGGAATGGGGTGTGGTGAGGCAAGGTAATAGCTTGCGCATGGGCACCGCGCCCGATTAAACGCACTGTCCATGTAATTGCGTCTTGGCGTGTGAGCTGATTTATTTGCTCTTGCCCTCCACTGCTTGTGATGAAGTTGTTTACATCGTTTATTGTAAGAATCCCTTGGTATAGCAAAAATGAGATTTCTCTGTCAAACGTTCTGTTCCAACGGGAATAGGTGCTTGCCATGGAGTCTAAAAACGGACGCCACATTTCAAATGAGCGGTTGAAAATTTCACGCTCTGCCGGTGTAAGTTGTGGCGTAATATGGCGAAAGCCAGCCGCCATTGCAAAAATTTGTGCCGCCTCAAATTTATTGAGTATACGGCTTGGGTTAAAGTTATTGCCTGCATCCCCCACCATAAAGGCACCATTGGCAGGGTCAGACACCCAGCTTATGGCTTCAAAAGCGAAGTGCGAGGGCGGTATGTCTCTAAAAATTTGTGTTTGTGCCATCACTGGTGCAAATGAAGAGATGGCTAGTACTAGCGTGAGCGCGAATACTGTTAATTTTTTCATTTTTATAATCCCCTTTGTATCGTCGTTAAAAATGTTTGTGTATCTAATCTATCACATGCCATTTTGGCATCGTTTTCATTTTCAAAATACCCAAAAACTGTAGAGCCTGTGCCTGTCATTGATGCATTTAACGCACCCAAGTGCTTTAAATGGGTAATTAATTCTGCAATTTCAGGGTGAATATTTGAGGTTACAGGCGTAAAACCGTTGTAAAAAGATGATGCAATGGTTTCGAGCTGTCCTTTTTTTATTGCTGTGACAGCACTATGATAGCAATGGTTTGTTTTGTTCAATTGTAATCGACTAAATATTTCTTTTGTTGATACATGAATACCTGGACAAGCCAGTACTACATAACAATGCGGATGTGGTGGTAATGGCGTCAATTTTTCGCCGATTCCTTGGGCTAAAGCCGTACCACCCATTAGGCAAAATGGAACATCGGCACCAAATGTTTTCCCAATTTCCATTAGCCTATGTAGTGGTATATTTAAATTAAAAAATTGGTTTAATCCATGCAAAGTTGCCGCGCAGTTGCTACTGCCGCCGCCAAGCCCTGCGCCCATAGGAATGCGTTTTTTCAGCCTTATTTTTACACCATGTTTCATTTGATATGCATTCATTAAAAATTTTGCGGCTTTTATAATTAAATTTGAATCATCTAACGGAAAATGAGATGGTGCATCTTCTGCTTCAAGAAAAACTTCACGCTGTTCGCAAGCACAAAACGTAAGTTCGTCATGCAAACTCAAACTTTGCATCACCGAAACTAAGTTGTGATATCCGTCATCACGTTTACCTATCACTTCCAAAAAAAGGTTTATTTTGGCATGTGCTAGTATAGATATAAAACCCCCAGTGGGTAACTGGGGGTCAGGGGGGGCATTATTAATAGAGCGATTAACGCTTGCTGAACTGTGGCGCACGACGCGCACCTTTAAGCCCGTATTTTTTACGTTCTTTCATGCGTGGGTCACGTGTGAGAAAGCCAGCTTTTTTAAGTGATTGACGGAAATCGTCGTCTGCAAGAAGCAGTGCGCGAGATATTCCGTGACGGATTGCGCCAGCTTGACCAGTGTAGCCGCCGCCAAATACATTCACTTTTACATCAAACTTAGCGGTAGTACCCGTAAGTTCTAGTGGTTGGCGAACAATCAGTTTAAGGGTTTCAAGACCAAAATAATCGTCTATACCTCTTTTGTTGATGATAATATTTCCTTTTCCGGGTAAGAGATAAACACGTGCAACCGCGCTTTTTCTTCTTCCGGTTCCATAATAAGAAACTGATGGCATATGCGTCTACCTCCTATTCTATATTTTCAAATTTTAATACTTCGGGTTTTTGTGCCTGATGACTGTGCTCTGCACCAGCATACACATGCAGTTTATCAAACATTTTGCGGCCAAGATTATTTTTTGGCAACATGCCCTTGATTGCGTGTGTGAGTACAAACTCAGGTTTTTTATTCAGCATGTCTTTTAATTTGGTTTCTTTTCTACTGCCCAAATAGCCCGAATGGCGCACATAGACTTTTTGATCCATTTTGCGGCCTGTTACTTTAATCTTGTCGGCGTTTACAATAATCACATAGTCTCCAGTGTCTACAGAGGGGCTAAATGTGGGTTTATGCTTACCTCTTAATACATGGGCAATTTGTGAAGAAAGCCGACCTAGGTTTTGACCTTCGGCGTCTACGACAAGCCATTTACGGTCAACCTCATAAGGTTTTGTAATATGGGTGGTTCTCATTCTAGTATTCCTCCTAAAAATTAAAGCAGAAGCATGAAATCACCAATCGGGGCTGGGATTCTTAGCTATCTTAGAACAAATATGTGAAAAAGTCAAGACAAAATGTCTAAAATGGTATACAATGGACAGGTACGAGGAAATATTATGCTGAACAACAAAAGTAAAACGTGAATTGGAGATGAACTAGCTATGAAAAAGAAAAAAATCGCCCTGCTTACAGGAGGCGGTGACGCACCTGGGCTTAACGCCGTAATTTTCACAATGGTTCGCGCTTGCGAAAGCATGATGGACTGCGAACTGATTGGTTACAAATTTGGCTATCGCGGTTTGTACAACAATGACTTTATGCCACTCACCACCCAAAATACTGCTGGTATTCAAAACTTGGGTGGGTCTATTTTGTACAACTCAAACAAAGATAACCTTTTCGACTACACGGTTGAAGAAAACGGCGTTCAAGTCAAAAAAGATGTTTCTGACATTGCTGTTGAAAACATGAAAAAAGAGGGCGTTGATGTGCTAGTTGTGCTTGGCGGCGACGGCACACTAACCAGTGCGCGTGACTTTGCCCGCAAAGGTGTGCATGTCATTGGTGTACCCAAAACAATTGACAACGACCTTTCCGCGACAGAAGCCACTTTTGGTTTTGACACCGCAGTGGGTATCGTTACCGAAAGTATTGGTCGTTTGCGCACCACCGCAGAAAGCCACCACCGTGTACTGGTTGTAGAAGTCATGGGACGTTCTGCTGGTTGGATTTGCTTACACGCAGGCATCGCTTCAAACACTCACGTTATTCTTATCCCTGAAATACCATATAACATTCAAGGCATCGTTGACAAAATCAAAGAGCGCGACGCACAGGGCAGACCATTCACTATTGTTGCCGTGACTGAGGGTGCGACAGAAAAAGGCGGCTCTACAGTGGTAAGCAAAGTGGTGGAAGACAGCCCCGATGCGATTCGTTTTGGTGGCGTTGCCGCAAAAATTGCTACGCAGCTTGAGCCATTGGTAGACCACGAGGTGCGCCACTGTATTCTTGGTCATTTACAGCGCGGCGGCGATTCTTCTCCGGCAGACCGGATTTTGTCTGCGCGATATGGTGCAAAAGCGGCAGAACTTATCCGCGACGGCAAGTTTGGGCATATGGTCACGCTAAACAATGGTACGATGGGAAGTATTAGCCTTGAAGAGGTCATTCCGGATGATACAAAAGTATCTACAGGGGGAGCAAAAGTAGTAGACCCAAATCATGAATTGGTGCGTGTTGCAAAAGCTATGGGGATTTCCTTCGCAGATGAATAAAATTTTTTCATATTTAGCATTTCCGATTGCTATTGTGGTTTTGCTTGCCCTGGACATTGCCCTAAAAATGTGGGCAGTGGAAAATTTAATGGGTGCGCCCAGTCGTAGTGTGTTGCCAGGGATTCTTGGCTTGACATATTTTGAAAATACAGGGGTTGCCTTTGGCATTGGTGCAGGGCAAGCTTGGGGGCAGTGGGTGTTTTCGGGCTTAAAAATTGTAATTATTGCGGGGCTGACATGGTTTTATTATAAGCGCATTCCCGGAAGTGAAGAAAGCCATAAAAGCTGGCTTATTCGTATACCGCTTATTTTAATTGTTGCGGGCGGCTTAGGTAATTTGGTTGACAGGCTAACGCTTGGATATGTGCGCGATATGCTTATGTTTGAATTTATTAATTTCCCCATTTTCAATTTGGCAGATGTCTATGTTGTTGTTGGATGTTTTTTTATGATGTTTGTTACGCTGTTTGTGGTTAAAGAATTCTAATGAATGATGGATTAATGAATGTAATCGTTCCCGCTCACGCAAGTGGCAAGCGTATTGACGTTTTTCTTGCAGAGTGCAATGATTTAGAGGGCATTCAAACCCGAAGCGGGGCACAGAAATTGCTTGCCGCGGGCAACATCACCAAAAACGGCAACCCGTTGCAAAAAAACTATAAAGTAGCCGTGGGGGATATCTTAACATGCCAGATTCCCGCGCCCATACCCTATGAGGCAGTGGCAGAAGATATCCCTCTTGACGTTGTGTACGAAGATGCTGACTTGCTGGTTGTAAACAAACCACGCGGGTTGGTGGTGCATCCTGCGGCGGGACATTTTGATGGTACATTGGTTAACGCGCTTTTGCATCATTGCGGCAGTAGTCTTTCTGGCATTGGCGGCGTTTTGCGCCCGGGTATTGTTCACCGCTTGGACAAAGATACTTCGGGGTTAATAGTTGTGGCTAAAAATGACATTGCGCATCAGTCATTGGCCGCGCAGCTTGCCAGCCGCACGATGGGAAGAACCTACAATGCCATTTGCCATGGAATAATAAAAACCGATAAATTAAAAATAGATTTGCCGATAGGACGGCATCCAGTGGATCGTAAAAAAATGGCAGTTATACAACATGCGCAAGATGCACGCAACGCTATCACATATATAGAGATACTGACACGGCTAAAGCAGCATACACTGGTTGCCGCAAGACTTGAAACAGGGCGAACGCACCAAATACGTGTGCATTTATCGCATATTGGGCATCCTGTTTTGGGAGATGAAGTGTATTCGTCGAAGTTATCTAAGTATGGCGGGCAGGTGCTTCACGCTAAGGAAATCCGATTCATTCACCCAACTACCAGCCATGAAATGTTTTTTCAATCCGATTTGCCAAAATATTTTCAAGACGCGCTCAACACGGTGTGTTAATGCGAAAATATGTAATATTGGGGGCATCGGTTGGCAACATATAGTCTGATGTTAGGGGGGATCATCTGTGAATCCTGCAACTGAAAAAATAGTTAATTATTTGCGGAATGCCGCAACCGAGTTTGTTAATTCTGGTTTAAATGTCAAAGACATGCCTGAGGATATGCGTGAAATAGCCACTGTATTAAAGCAATTTCATGATGGGGAAACTGTGGCGAAAAAGGCAACCGGTACAAGCGAGTTTTCAATCGCATACAATGAGATTATTGATCAACTTGAAAAAATTAAAGAAATCCATGATCGTGATATCATTGAAATGGAAAAACAGAGTCATGCAAGCGAGCAGTTTAGCATGTTGATTACATCATTGATACAATATATCCCGCAGCAAATTATCGTGATTGACCGAGAAACTAAAGTGCCGCTGATACTGAATGAAGCGGCCATTCTGGAAATGCATACAGACCCAGAATATGTGGAAAAAATTACAGTGCTGATGTCTGAATATCCAAAATCTGACCACGGAACCGAAGCAGAGATGCTTTATGAATTTGGAGACACAAAACGCTGGCTTCATATTAGAACATACGCTTTGGCATTTAATGATACATTTGTTTTGATTTACGCGATAACTGATATTAGTGACACAAAAAAAGAGATAATAGAGTTAGAAACCCATGCCTATCACGATAGTTTAACAGGGCTTTATAATCGTGCTTTTGGTATGCAAACTTTGAACGATTGGCTAGAAAAAAAGTGGCCTTTCGTTCTACTTTTTGCAGATTTAGACAGTCTAAAATATGTGAATGATGTATTTGGACATAACGAGGGCGATATGTATATCATAAACGCTGGCAAACATTTGAGAAACTTCCCCGAAAATGCCGTGGTTTGCCGACTTGGCGGAGATGAGTTTATGGTTATTATACCTAATGTTGCCTACGCAGAGGTAGAAAAACGTTCAGCAGAAATTTATGCTAATTTAATCAATGACCCATATGCCGCGGGCAAAGAATACAGCTATAGTGCAAGTTTTGGCTTTGTCGAGGTGAGTACAGACAATCATCTTCCAGCAAGCGAGATTTTAAGCCTTGCTGATGAAAGAATGTATCAGAATAAGCGGGCAAGAAAAAAGGCGAGAGCGTAATGAAAACACGTTTCGTATGTAGTATATGTGAACACGAACAGCCCAAATGGCTTGGCCGTTGTCCGTCATGTGGTAATTATAATGCCCTTGAAGAAGTGGCAGTCAAGCAGACCCCTAAAAAGGCCGGAGGGATAAAGGCTGCGGCGGCGATGTCAGAAACAGTTTCAAAAGCACAGCTTTTGAGTGATATTTCTGTGTCTACTGAACTGGGAGACAGGTATGTCACGGGAATAAAAGAGCTAGACCGTGTGCTTGGCGGTGGAATCGTCGCCGGCAGTTTGATGCTTTTAGGCGGCGAGCCTGGCATTGGAAAATCGACTTTGCTTTTGCAAGTGTGCAAGCAAATGGCAACGGATGAAAACGAACATTTTCCGATACTATATGTATCTGGTGAAGAGAGTACGGCGCAAATTAAAATGCGCGCCGAACGCCTTCAAGTCAAAGCCCCAAACTGCTATCTTTTGGCAGAAACAGACCTGGATGCCATTCGTGATGCGGTGGCAACAATCAAGCCAAAGCTTTTGCTAATCGACTCCATACAAACCATGCAATTGTCGGAGTTAAATTCGTTGCCGGGCAGTGTAACCCAAGTACGGGAATGCGCGGCCTTTTTTACAACCCTTGCGAAACAGCAAAATATGGCAGTCATCCTTGTTGGGCATGTGACAAAGGAAGGTGCTTTAGCTGGCCCGCGTGTACTGGAGCATATGGTGGATACGGTGCTTTATTTTGAAGGGGAAGGCGTAACAAAGAATAGCTCGTATCGTTTAATCCGTGCGGTAAAAAATCGCTTTGGTTCGACCCATGAAATTGGTGTGTTTGAAATGGACGAAAACGGACTGACAGGCATTGACGACCCTTCGGCGTATATGCTGGAAGGGCGGCCATTGGATGTGCCTGGCTCGGTAGTCATTTGCAGCATGGAGGGTTCTCGCGCATTGCTTACAGAGGTGCAGGCATTGGTGTCTTACACAAATTTTGGCACCCCGCGCCGCACATCCACGGGTGTAGACTATAATCGCATGGTGATGCTGTTGGCAGTGCTGGAAAAACGCGCGGGTTATAAATTGCAAAATTTTGATGCGTATGTAAATATCGCGGGCGGCTTACGCATAGATGAACCTGCCGCCGACGCGGGAATCATCGCCGCACTGGCATCGTGCTATAAAGAGAAGCCCGTAAACCCTAAAATCATGGTCATGGGCGAAGTCGGACTGGCTGGAGAACTGCGCGCCATTGGTCAACCTGAACGGCGGGTGCAGGAAGCGGCGCGGCATGGGTTTAAAGGGTGTATACTGCCCCAGGCTAATAAGAGTAAGATACGTGTGCCGGAGGGTTTTAAGGTTTACGGAGCAAGTCATATTGGGGAATTGTTGGGGGTTTTGGTTTGAATAGAGTGCAAAGAAAAAACCGTGGAGGGGGAGATTCCACGGTTTTTTCTTCTTTCTATGGGCGGCGCATGGTTAATACTACACGATCCAACAAATCTCTACTGTTAGTGACCTGTAATACCAACTCACCATTTGCAGCACGGTAAGTCAATGTATCTACTCTGCTGCCGCTTCTGGTGTTATCGGGTTCTCCAAGGTTTGTGAGAATTTCTTCTCTTGTTGTTTCGCTGATTATAAGACCTGGCGGGAAATATGCTTCGGATGAACTGCGCACGTACATTCCCCGCATTGTTACTGATGTCACAATGGCATCTGTTGCGGATATAGGTTCATCCGTGAAGTTTTCAACGGACACGGAAATGATATTGGACCGGCTGCTTACCTGACCGCTTTGCGGAATGATAAGGGATACTTGCCATGGTCTTTGTCCAGGTTCAATCATCGCCTCGGCTCTGGCGGCAGCGTCACGCCCATCTGGTCTAAAATGTTCAAGAAATGTACTGAGTGGTACACCCAAGTCATGACGGACGCCCAGCAAACTAAACCACATTTCTAACTCTAATGGATTTTGTTCATTGCTATTATTTCTTGAGGTGGACACTGTTTGCGATGTGGTTGCGGGAACTTGTGCTTCTGTTTGGTTCGCCGCTTGATTCTCTGTTTGTGATGATGCCGGTACTGGCGATGAGGTATTATCATTGCAAGCGGCAAACACCAGTATAGCCAACATTGTAAGCACGATGAGTAAAATTTTATTTTTCATAATCAATCTCCTTTAACAATTTGGCTCAACACCAAAACGTGTGGTTGACAAGCTTTGATTTCCTTCCAATACCTTATTGTTTCTTTCGTCTAAATGTAACTAAAAGTGCGCCTTTTGCTTGAAGGGATGTAGCCATATAGCTATAGGTAAGAAGTTCCCAACCATCAATGCACCTTTCGGTAAATATCTCGTTAAATTGCTGCGCATCTGCTTCATTTGCCTTGTCTGAAAACCATTTTAACCCTGTGCCAAGAATTTCAGTTTTATATTCGTACATTGTTTCGCCACCTCCGTTCTGCTCGTTTTGCCTTATACTTTCTTAATTCCGTAAGTCAACCACATATTTTGGTGTTGAGCCAACAATTTTTATTAGTCGTAAATGGCTTCTTCTGTTGATTTATGTCAGTGGTGTAGTTTTGGTAGGCGAAAGTTCTAGTGCCAGCATCGTATCCAAACCCGCCGCCAGCCTTTGCAGCGTTTTTATCGACGGATTTGCATGGCCATTTTCTATTCTGCTGATGTCGCATTGAGCGATTCCTGTTTTTTGGCTAAGTTGCATTTGACTTAGTCCTTTAGATTTTCTTATATCGAAGAAAATGCGGTGTATTCCATTTTCTATATTCATTTTTGTCATCTCCTCTTGCGTCTTTCTGCTATGATAGCTTTATCATGGCGTATCATTATAAAGGCAGTTACAGCTATTGTGAGTGCAAAACCGAGTATCATCAGATTGCAACCTATAAGTCTGGTTAGACCTGTTTGCGGCATTGATGCAACCGATGCGACCGCCGCTGCAATGGCAACGGGTGCGGTTGGAAATGCGCCGAGCGGTACATTTTCATCAAATATCCACACGCCCTCGTCGTCATCCCATATCCATGCACCCAAGGGTACACCTGCCTCGTCAAACTCGAACCATGTTAGTCCATCTTCGGAAGGTATCAAAATATTGCCTGGGGTGCTTGGTAATGGTGGAGTGTTCGAGGTTATTTCGCCGCTTGGAGACTGTGGGGTATCAACCATGGTGTCGTCATCTGGTGTATTTGGTTCACTGAGGATATCGGGTATGATTGGCGTATCAGGGGCAGAAGTTGTTGGGGCATCGGTGATATCATTTGTCGTGTCGTCTGTGGCATCTTCCGTCGTGTTATCTGCAACATATTCGGTGATATTATCTGAACCATCTGTAGTTGGGTCGGTTTCCGTGTTTGGTTCGGTTGGATCTGTTGGTTCTGTTAGTGGTGGTGTGGGGTCATCTGTTAGGCCTGTTGTGGGGTCATCTTGCAGATTTGTTTCAGTTGCCGTCCAATACGCATGTATGGTCACATCACCTGTGATTGTACGGTTAGCAAAGTCCCATGCCGTGCCGTTTGATTGTGCGTCATACCAACCTGTAAACACGAAGCCTGAACGGTTTGTTTCATTGGGGGCATATACTAACACCGCAGGACGGTAAATTTGCTCTGCGGCAGTAGCCGCGTGTACAGTAACCGCACCAATACTAAACGACGCGCGACCTAAGTTGAAACCAATCGCGCCAAAATCTTGCGTTGGTATTGTAAAGTACGCGCCAATGGTTGATGTGTCGTTATCGGTTGCATCGTCGGGGGTTGAATCGGTTGAATCCGTTGGATATGTTGCTGCGGGTTCGTACTGTGTTGGTTCGTCTGTGGGGTAGGTTGTATCGGATGGTGAGTCGGGAATGGTTGGTTGGTCTGTGTCTGTTGGTATGTCATCCGGTATTTCGTGGTATGAATAATCATCGGTTTCTTTAGTGGTGTCGTCGATAGTATTATATGCAGATGAATGTATTGGCTCGGGGCCGAACGGTACAATGAGAGGCGGTACATTTTGCCCTGCAATAAATGGTCCGATGGGGCTATTGGGATGTTCTCCCATTAAAATCCAGCCTATCCCGGGAAAATAAATACCTTGCCACACTCTATACCAAAATTGCTCTTCAACAGTATAAAAAACATCCAAACCGTCATCTGTGATTATCTCGCTTATGACGCCTGTGCCAGGATATTCTATCACTTCTTCATTTTCTAAACGTGCAAGGATGGTCATATCTCCGTTTACTTCATAGGACATAATCCTGAATGCAGGATTACCGAATCCTGCGAATCCCACTGTTTGGTATATAAGTGCTATCATCGGTGTTATTGAAACTTTAGAGCCTATCTCGATGTCTATGGTGCTGCCATTTGTTAGTATAACTACATCTGTATCTCCATTGGGGTCGGTAATTTCAATACTTGCAAAGCTGTATGGGCGTGGGTTGCTGTTAATCGAGTGACTACCAGTGGTGTTTAGACTACTTACAGTGTTCCAACTTACTGTCACAGGTGCTAAAGTTGAAGCATCGGTTGAATTTTCAGATGGAGCATCAGTTGATTCATCCGATGAATTTTCAGAGGGAGTATCGGTTGATTCATCGGTTGAATTTTCAGAGGGAGTATCCGTTGATTCATCGGTTGAATTTTCAGAGGGAGTATCCGTTGATTCGTCAGTTGAATTTTCGGGCGAAGTATCGATTGATTCGTCAGTTGAATTTTCAGACGGAGCATCTGATGAATCATCGGTTGAGTTTTCAGACGGGCTATCCCCACCAGGAAGTCCTCCTCCTCCACCGTCGCTAGTTAAAAGTGTAAAACCACTGATGCCAAAAATGCGCTGATTGTTGACAGGTATACCGCCATGCGTCACAAAAGTAACATTGTAGACAAACACATCAAAGATGGCTGCGCTTACTTCTATGCCATCCGTTGTCATTTGTACAAAAATTCTGTCATGGTCTTCCAATATATTGGAAGGGATAGTAAAATTGACATGTGCGTGATAGGGGGCAGTATTAACAATTGTTATGATGCCATTGGCCAGCGTTCCTATATCTTGCCATATGCTGCCATCAAGCCGCTGTACTTGCGCGTGATACACAGATAAAACATCACCGTATACAGTGAAAGATAAATAATCTGTGTCTCTTTGCGGATAATTGTTGTTATCCGTGTTTGTCAGGGCAAGCATTTGAGGCAACTCTGGTGAGTTGGAAGCAAAAAACATAAAATGCTCTACCGACGCGAAAATGAAAATAAACGCGATAAAAAGTGTAATTACGCGTTTGAAAGTAAAAGATTTGTACATATTAACACCCTCCCCATGATATGTTGGCAGTTAAATGGCAAGCAAGATAGCTAAAACATTTTTGATGTGCATAGTTAATTTATATTGAGTATAGTCAATTATAGCGAACGATTCAATAGCATTAATACTCACTTGCACAAATCAAGGATGGAATGCACAAAATAAAAAACGCCAAGCATATAGCCCGGCGTAGAATGCAGATTTTGAAGATGAAATGCAGATTGTATCATTTATCATTAGCGCGTTGCTTCATCTTACGAAGCGTGTCACTCAATGCCCATTTGTACCGATACTCGTTTATGCCAATCATCAACCAATAAAACACAGACACAGTGGATAGAAAACCAACGACTGGTATTGGGTCAGAACAAATAATCCAGTCTAAGTAGATACCTGCTACTGTTGCGGTACCCAGTGTGACAAAATAATGAAAAATATATCGTGTTATCATCTGCTTTGATGTGAGCGGATATTTCGAGTAAAAAATAAAATTAGCGAAACAAATCAAAAGGGCCGCGAAAAAAAGCACGGCAACTTGATAAAAATACATAGGGCCGCTTTCTCTAACCAGCGCAAACAAATGCGCCGCCAAAACGGCACTGCCGAATATGACAAAGAATGAGTCTAAAATGAGTTTTCTTATTTCTCTGGCGTCCATAACATATCCTTTACAGGCTTAGCCTATGTCTAAACACGTCTACATAGGTGCGGGTGACTATCACGCTTTCGCCATTTTCTAATATCACTTCCAGCCGCCCGTATAAGGCGATTACCACTGATTTTACCTTGCTCATGTTGACTATTGTCGAACGGGAAATGCGCATAAACGCGGTAAGGTTTAACATGTCTTCAAATTCATATAATTTTTGTTTTGACTCGTATACTATCTTTTCGCAGTAAAGAAATGCTTTTTTGTCAACGGCTTCAATATAGTAAACGTCAGCAGGCTTTATTCTGTAGATTTCGTTCTCTGCATAGGCAACCAGTACCTGGTCGGCATCTTTTATTTGGCCTAACAAGTCAGAAAGTTCGGGGCTTATGTTGCGGCATTTTACTACAATATGATCTTTCTCGCCATCCTTTGGTTGCTTGAATAAAATATCCAAAATAATCACGCCCCGTTTAACATTTGTGTTATGGTGAAGAACGATAGTATATTTTTAGGAAAAACGCAATAGGGAAATTTTTTACATACTGATAAGTCTTGGCGCAGAGTGCAGATTTTGAGCGTGAAATGCAGATAAGCTGTATTTTGAAAACCGTATTAAAATATGCTATGATATGTATATGGAAAAATTAGTAGAATAAAGGCAGTTATCTTGAAAGAGACTAGCAGAGATTAAAAATGGGGGCGACAAGCTGATGAAGTTTGAATGGGATCCACTAAAAAGCAAATCTAATCTATTTAAGCATAAAATATCTTTTGAGGAAGCAAAAACAGTGTTCGATGATAGAAATGCGATTACATTATTTGACGAAGACAACTCATTAGAAGAGGATAGATTTATCATCATTGGCGAGAGTGCCGATTTTAGAGAACTTTTCGTATGTCATTGTTATCGTGGTGAACATGCCGAAGTCATTAGAATAATTTCAGCGAGAAAAGCCAATAAGTCAGAACTTGATATTTACTATGGGAGGTAATGAAATGGACTTGATGAAGGAGTTTACCTTAGAAGAATTAAAAAGAGGCGTTAGAAATCCGTTTTATGAAAAACTAAACAAAGACGTTCTCGTATCTGTGCGGCATGAAGATTATGCCGTATTTCAAGACGTGGCACAGATAAACGGTGAACGTGTAACACCAGAGGATGTTATGCGCCGTTGTTTGATTGATTATGCAAAAATGCTTAAAGAGGGCGAATAAATCCATTGATAAAACAGCTTAACCCATCCATATACGAACCGCATAAATAATTAAAAGCCTGGCAACCTCAATTTTGCCGGGTTTTTATTTCATTCTGCGCAACGCATCATTCAAAGCCTATTTATACCGATGTTTGTGTTATGGTGAAGAACGATAGTATATTTTTAGGAAAAACGCAATAGGGAAATTTTTTACATACTAATAAGCCTTGCCACAGGACATAATACAACCATGATAATGCGATTTGTAATATACGGCGCGCTGGGCTGTCTGATGGAAGTGTTGTGGACGGGGCTTGGCGCATTAATAAATAAAAACTTCCGGCTAAGCTCGAATACCAGCTTATGGATGTTTTTCATATACGGCATGGTGGTTGTGCTTGAGCCGTTTTTTCGGCTAATCGCACCATTTAATTTTTTGTTTCGCGGGTTGATTTACGCCGCTTTTATTTTAGCAGGGGAGTTTGTGACAGGCATCATGCTAAAACGCGCAGATATTTGTCCATGGGACTATAGCCATACACGCTATCATGTGAAGGGTGTTATTCGTATAGATTATATCCCCGCATGGGCGGTGGCAGGACTATTCTTTGAACAAGTCTACTGGCTGCTAGTATAAACCCAAATATCAAAGTTTTGGTCAAGCTTTTTCAAAAGCTTGCAGGGTGCGGGACGGAGTCCTGCGGTTCTAACTCTTTTATTACACACTCCAACGCCCGGCGGTGTTCTGTTTTATGTACAGTCACCGTCAGGTTTTCAAATGTGAAACTATCCCCTTCTTCGGGGATTTTGCCCAGCATGTCTACTATCCAGCCACTTACGGTGGGGGACTCTGTGGCTTGCTGTTTGAGATGCAAGTAGTCCCATAGATCATCCATACTGGCTGTACACAATACGCGGTGACTGCCATCTGCTTGGGTGATGAATTTTTCTACGACTTCATCTCTTTCATCCCAAATTTCGCCCACCAATTCTTCTAATATGTCTTCCATGGTCACTATGCCTTCGGTGCCGCCGTATTCGTCGGACACGATGGCCATGTGACTTTTTTCTTTTTTCATCAGCTTGATTAAATCCCCCAAACTGGTGAGGGGGGCTACATATAGCGGGCGGGTCATGATATTGTTTATGGCTATACCCGGATGCCATACGTCACCTGTCGTGTTGCCAAAGAAGTCGCGCATGTGAAGTATCCCCAGTATATGGTCTAACGATTCGTCATAAACAGGTAAGCGAGAAAAGCCTGACGCGTGAAATTTTGCCGAGATTTCTGCTGGGGTCGCGTTTTTGGGGATGCCTACAGCGTCCATTCGGGGGATTAATATGTCTTTGACTTGTTGGTCATAAAATTCTAACGCGTTGTGCAACAATGCTTTGTCATCTTCGTCTATGATGCCTTCTTGTTCGGCTTCTTCTACGATGGTGAAAAGTTCTTCTTCTGTGATTTGTTTTTCGTCCAGGTCGGTTTTAAAAATGAGACTCAACAGGCGTTTCCATATCGTGAAGAAATGATTGACCGGGGTGAGCAAAATCACAAAAAAACGTAAAAAGGGCGCGCAAACGATAGCCACTTTTTCGGGCGACTCTTTTGCTAATACTTTGGGGGTAACATCTGCGAATACAACCACGACTACGGTAAGTACCGCAGTGGAAATGGTCGCACCAATATCGCCGAAACGTTGCGCAAATAGTATCGCGCAAATGGATGCGGCAGATAGGTTGACTACATTGTTGCCCACTAAAATGGTGGAGAGTAATGTATTAAAGTCTTCGTGCAGGGTCAGTGTCATAGATATACGGCGAGACCCCTTGGCTGGATTTTTGTCCAACATACTTTTGAGTCTGATACGATTGAGTGAAGAATATGCGGTTTCGCTGGCTGAGAAAAATATGGATAACACCAGCAATGCGAATAGTACGAAAAAAGACCATGTACTGTCAGGTTCCATTTTTAATCCTTTCTGGTTTAAACGGGGCTTTTATGGTTTATGATTTTAGCTGAATTGGCTATGTAATGCAATCGGATAAATATGTGTTTTGGAATAGTTTATTCCTTTGTTGTTAGATTGTTACTTTTAAATATTTTTTTCTGTTCAACTTCTTGCAAAATGCAAGAAGTTGAAATATTTTTTCAAAAAAATAAATTGTCGCCATTTCCTAATATATTCGTTTGACACTCTGCAAAAATTTCAATATTATGTAAGTACACATTATTTGAGACGAGGGACAAGATATGAGTATTTTTGTTGGTTCGGGGGCGGCCATTTGTACGCCGTTTGATAGCGCGGGCAAATTTAATGCAGAAGCCTACGAAAAATTGATTGATTTTCAGGTAGAAAAAGGCACAGACGCCATTGTAGCCTGCGGAAGCACAGGCGAAGCATCAACACTAGACACCGACGAACATGTGGAAGCGGTGCGCGTTGCGGTGATTGCAACAAAAAAGTCGGCGGAAAAGTATGGACGTAAAGTACCTGTCATTGCCGGTGCGGGTGGAAACGACACCGCTTATAGCATGGCGTTAAGCAAAAAGCTGCAAGCGGCAGGCGTTGACGCGTTAATGTCTGTCACGCCGTACTATAATAAGACTTCGCAAAAGGGGCTGATTGCCCACTATACAGCCATTGCGAACAATGTAGATATTCCCGTTGTTTTGTACAATGTTCCTGTGCGCACAGGTATGAATATCAAGCCCGAAACATTGCAGGAACTTGCTAAAATTCCGAATATTGTAGGTATCAAGGAAGCCAGCGGCGATATCGTCCAAGTGGCAGAAATGGCAGAGCGTTGCGGCGACAAAATCGACATATATTCAGGCAATGACGACTATTTACTGCCCGTGCTTTCACTTGGCGGTAAGGGTGTTATTTCCACCACGGCAAATATTGCACCTGCGCAAATGCATAATATTACTCAATACTTTATGCAGGGCGATTTAGAAAAAAGCCGCAAACAGCAACTGGATATACTGCCGCTGGTGCGTTTAATGTTTGCGGATATCAACCCCATGCCTGTCAAAGCCGCGTTAAACATGATGGGCTTTGAAATGGGAAGTGTGCGCTTACCGCTAATAGATGTGACAAAAGATTCGGCACTATACGATGCCATCAAAAAGGAAATGAAACGGCAAGGGATTTTATGACAAAATTAATTGTATGTGGTTGTTTTGGACGCATGGGCAAGGTGGTTTGCAACCTGGCCGCGGCGACGCGTGACATGGAAGTGGTTGCAGGAGTGGATATTCTTTCAAGTGGGGATGGGTTGACCTTCCCCACTTTTGGTGATATTAGCGGTTGCAGCATGAATGCCGATGCAATCATTGACTTTTTGCCGCCTACTGCGGTGGCGGATACAATGGCTATTGTGGAGTATAGTGTGCAAAATCAAGTCCCATTGGTGCTTTGCACAACAGGGCTTTCCAGTGATGTAGAAAAAGTCATCCGCGAAGCATCGGAAAAAGTGGCTATTTTGCAGTCGCCCAATATGTCGCTGGGAATCAATCTTTTATCAAACATGCTTGGCCGTGCGGCTAAATTGCTTTATGATGCCGATTTTGATATCGAAATTGTGGAAAAGCATCATGGTCAAAAGCTGGACGCACCCAGTGGAACGGCATTAATGCTTGCAAACACAGTAAATCAAGCCCTGGGCGGAACAATGCGCTTGGTCAACGACCGAAGTGCCACTCACACCAAACGTGAGCGCAATGAAATAGGCCTTCACGCCCTCAGAGGCGGCAGTATCGTGGGCGAACATAGTGTAGTTTTTGCCGGACTTGACGAGGTCATAGAGTTTACCCATATTGCGCAATCTCGTGATGCTTTTGCGGTGGGTGCGTTGAAGGCGGCGAAGTTTATCAAAGGTAAGCTGCCGGGGTTGTATACGATGCAGGACTTAATTAATGCGCTATAATAGTAAGAAGGTCGTTATATGAATATTCTGGTCATTGATGGAATGGGCGGCGGCATTGGCAAGGCCATTATCGAACATATTAGAAGCCATTTTGCCGATGCCAATATCACTGCGGTGGGTACAAATTCTATTGCCACCGCGGCAATGTTAAAAGCCGGAGCGACCAATTGCGCCACGGGGGAAAATGCCGTTGTGTATAACTGCACAAAGGCAGATTTTATCATGGGCGTGATTGGCATTTTAATTGCCAATTCAATGCACGGGGAAGTCAGCCCTAAAATGGCAGAGGCTGTTTCGTTAAGCACGGCGCATAAGATATTGTTGCCTACAGAAAAATGTGGGGTGAATGTGTTGGGGGTGGCAGGGAAGCCGTTGCAGACGTATATCAGTGAAATTAACGTGATATTAAAAAAAATTATTTGAATTATGTAAAATGCCCGAGGGAGAGAGATTGGTTTACGCGCAAACCAATCTCTCTCCCTCTTCTAAAACACTATTCATCATAGTCCTGAAACCCATCAGGTGTTTTATACAAATCACCTATCGAACGCCCATAATGAATACATTTTATGGCCTCGCCAATAAGCGACGCGACGGAAATGATTTCTATTTTAGAATGCAATTTTTCTTCTGGTATTTCAATCGTGTCCAACACCAGCAATTTTTCTAATGGCGAATTGGCAATGCGCTGTACGGCATCATCTGAAAGCACTGCATGGGTCACGCAAGCATAGACTTTTCTTGCGCCATGTTTAACAGCCGTTTCTGCGGCACTACATAAAGAACCACCTGTGGAAAGTACGTCATCCACCAATATGGCTATTTTATTATCAACGTCACCTATAAAATGGGCAATTTCTGTGACTTTGTCGCTTTTTCGGCGTTTGTCTACAATGGCAAGCGGCACATCCAACATGTCGGCAAAGGCATTGCAACGTGTGACACTGCCAAAGTCGGGGGAAACAACAACAACATCGGATAAATCATCAAAATTTTGTTTGAAATAACTGGCAAAGTTGTAAATACCACGTAAATGATCCATGGGAATATTGAAGAAACCTTGAATTTGCGGACAGTGCAAGTCCATGGAAAGCACCCTGGTTGCACCAGCATTTGTGATTAAATCGGCGACCAGCTTCGCGCTGATTGGGTCATGTGACCGTGCGCGGCGGTCTTGGCGAGCGTATCCAAAGTAAGGAATAACCGCTGTGATTCTACCTGCTGAAGACCTGCGCATCGCGTCTATCATAATCAGTAGTTCCATCAAATTGTCATTGACTGGCGGCGATGTTGACTGGATTAGAAAAACATCTGCACCCCGAACCGTTTCGTTGATGCGCATGTTAATTTCGCCGTCCGAAAATTTGCCTGCCTCGGACAATCCCAGTTCTATTCCCAAATGATTTACCACTGAATGCGCTAACTTTTGGTTAGCACTGGCTGCAAAGACTTTCATTACGCTTCTCAAATTCTGCATTATAGCCTCCTATTTAAATGGGGACTCCGTCCCCAAGCCCCTTCGCTACAGTGGGCAAAGCCCACTTCCGCTCCATCGCATCCGTGCGACGGCGACGCGCTTTACGCGTCGAGAGTATTTACAATTCAGAATCAATGATTTCAATTTCAAGGGTTTCGTCTAGCGCATCGTTTATGTCTATTGACTTTAATGCCTCGGCATCTACTTGTATATAATTGTCGGGGTCTGACAGTGCCTCTAGTGGCTTCATGCCAAAATGTTCCCGAGCTAGATTTTCTATTTCACGAATGAGTTCGGGGTGGTCTTGCAGGTATTGCTTGGCGTTTTCACGGCCTTGCCCTAGCCGTGTGTCACCGTAAGAGTACCACGAGCCACTTTTGTTGACTAAATTAAGTTGCGCCCCTAGGTCTAAAATATCCGCATTTTTAGAAATGCCTTCGCCGTACATGATGTCTACTTCGCAGTTTCTAAAGGGCGGTGCCACTTTATTTTTGGTTATTTTAATTTTTGTGCGATTGCCCACGGTGCTGTCGCCGACTTTAATCGCTTCCGCACGGCGAATGTCAACCCTGACTGACGCGTAAAATTTGAGTGCGCGTCCACCGGTGGTGGTTTCTGGGCTGCCGTATGTCACACCAATCTTATCGCGAAGCTGATTGATGAAAATGACGATGCAGTTGGTTTTGCTGGTGATTCCAGTCAATTTGCGCAGTGCTTGTGACATGAGCCTAGCTTGAACGCCAACAGAACTTTGCCCCATTTCCCCTTCAATTTCTGAACGCGGTACAAGCGCGGCAACAGAGTCTACAACGACCACGTCAATGGCGGCAGAACGCACCATTGCTTCGGCAATTTCCAGTGCCTGTTCGCCGTCGTCGGGTTGTGAGATATATAACTCGTCGATATTCACGCCCAATTTGCGTGCGTAAACAGGGTCTAGTGCGTGTTCAGCATCTACATAGCCTGCAATGCCGCCCAGTTTTTGCGCTTCGGCGACAATATGCAATGCTAGCGTGGTTTTCCCCGAAGATTCTGGGCCATATACTTCAACAATGCGTCCCTTAGGTACACCGCCCACGCCCAAGGCAAGGTCTATACTTAGTATTCCCGTAGTCACCACAGGAATATCCCAGTCTCCCATTTTTTCTCCCATTTTCATGACTGCGCCTTTGCCAAAGTCTTTTTCTATTTGCGCCAGCGCGTTGCTTAACGCTTCCTCTTTGGCGGCCTGTGTATCAACTGGTGGCAAATCCTTTTTCTTTGCATCAGATTTCGCGCCTTTTTTTGGCATATTTCATATCCTCCTGTGATGCCGTGATATTTTGCTAGGACATGATAGCATGTTTTTGTCAAAGTTTCTATGTATGTGCGGAAATTTGCAAAAAGCCACGCAATGCTGCGCGGCTTGAGAGATTTATATGTTTATATGCTATTAAAATTTGCCAGAAAATAAAACAACTTGTGAGGGGGGTCACAAGTTGTTTTGCAGTGTTCAGCTGCTGAAGTAAATATACATCATATTAAAATAAATGTCAACACTTTTTTGAAAAAAATTAAAAATATTTTTTATGGCTATTTCACTTTCATTTACACCCACCATGCATTCGCTGCTGTTTCATACATAAGTATGGGTTTGAGGAAGTCTATCGCTTTTTCCAAGCCTTCTTCTATGGACATCAGGCCATCCTCATGCTCTATGCTGATTGCACCGTCGTAGCCTGTTGCGCGAAGGGTAGAAATGATGTCGCGCCATACACTTTCGTTGTTGCCAAAGCCAACGGTTCTAAATATCCAGCTTCTGCTTACAAAGTCGGTGTAGCTTGCGGTTTCTAATACGCCGTTGACAGCCGTGTTGTATTTGTCTATTCTGGTGTCTTTTGCGTGGAAGTGATAAATCGCGCCTTTGAGTGCCTTAATGGCTTCTGACGGCACAATGCCTTGCCAGAATAAGTGACTGGGGTCAAAATTTGCGCCAATCGTGTCGCCAACGGCTGCACGCAGTTTAAGCAGGCTGCTGGTATTATATACACAAAAGCCTGGGTGCAGCTCCAATGCGATTTTCGTCACGCCGTGGTCGCTTGCAATTTTGGCGGCATCTTTCCAATAAGGGATGAGTACGTCGTCCCATTGATATTTCAGCACTTCTTGGAAGTCATTTGGCCAGGTGCATGTAACCCAGTTTGGCAGTTTCGCGCCTGGGTGGTCGCCTGGGCATCCACTGAATGTAATGACGGTATCCACACCCAGCTTTTGCGCCAATTTGCATGTGTTTACAAAATCTTCATGGTCTTTTGCGGCAATATCCTTGTTTGGGTGGACAGGGTTGCCATGGCAGCTTAACGCACTAATGGTCAAACTGTATTTGTCCAAAAGTCCTTTTAAGTTGTCAATGATAGACTGGTCGTTCAGCGCGGCAACAGGGTCAAGATGCGCTGTGCCAGGGTAGCCGCCTGTACCCAATTCAACAGATTGCACCCCCAAGTTTGATAAATACTCAAACGCTTCCGCAATAGGGCGTCCCGCAAGTGCTACAGTTAATACACCAAGTTTCATATGTTGCAACCTCCTCTGTTTTTTGTTTATCTTACTGAATTGACTGGATTTTTACAACTGTGTATCTGTACAAAATTAAGACCGGTGCATATTCACAAACTTTGTCAACGCGCCCAAATAGGTGAGTTCTACTGTGCCTGTTGGGCCGTTTCTTTGTTTGGCTATGATGATTTCGGCGTGGTTTTTTTTCAGAGTGTCTGGGTTGTAATATTCGTCGCGGTATAGGAATGCGACAACGTCGGCATCTTGTTCAATCGCACCCGATTCGCGCAGGTCGCTTAGCATGGGGCGATGGTCTTTACGCGCCTCTACTGCGCGGGAAAGCTGGGCGGCTACCAGCATGGGTACGCCCAGTTCTTTTGCCATGCCTTTTAGCGAGCGGGATATTTCTGAAATTTCTAACTGGCGCGATTCAGTACGTGCGCTTGCCGAAGCAGACATTAATTGCAGGTAGTCGATGACAACCAAGCCCAGATTATGTTCTATTTTAAGACGGCGGCATTTTGCCCGCATGTCGGTAATAGAAATGCCTGGGGTGTCGTCTATAAAGATTGGGGCTTTGGCTATACGGGATATACTGTCCGATATTTTTTCCCAGTCCTCGTCCAGCAATGCGCCTGTGCGAAGGCGTGTGGCGTCCACGCTTGCTTCCGCGCTTAGTAAGCGGTTTCCCAGCTGCGCACTTGACATTTCCAAGCTAAAAATGGCGGTGGGTACATGCTTTTTGATTGCAGCGTATTGGGCAATGTTCAGCAAAAACGCCGTTTTTCCCATAGACGGACGTGCGCCTACCAATATTAAGTCGGCTGGCTGCAACCCCGCTGTGCGTTTATCAAAATCGGTAAAACCTGTTTCTACACCGGTGATTTGCCCGGGGTTTTGCGCCAGTTCTGTCAAGCGGTCAATCGTGCCCACAATGACGTCTTCAATATGGGCAAATTCGCGGGTGGAACGCGCTTGGGATATGTCAAAAATGTTTTTTTCGGCACGTTCTAATATCGTGCTGGCTTCTTCCCTGGCGTCATACCCCGCATTGGCTATCGCGTTGCCCGCCTTGATGAGCCGCCGCAGCAACGATTTTTCTGCCACAATTTCTGCATGGTGCTTGATATTTGCCGACGTATAATAGGCCGCCGCCAACTGTACCACACGTTCGCGCCCGCCTATTTGGTCTAATATGCCTTTTTCTGTAAGCTTGTCCCCGAGTGTGACCGCGTCAACAGGCACACTGCGCGCAAAAAGCTCTAGCATGGTTTCATAGATGGCTTGGTTGCTTGGGTTGTAGAAATCATCACCATGCAAAATTTCTTGTGCGGTGGTGATGGCCTCCCTGTCGTACATCATACTGGACAGCACATGCAGCTCGGCTTCGGGGTCGTTTGGCCATATTCTTATTGCCGTTGGTGCGTTTGGTTCAAGCATGATTATTCCGCCACTAATTCAAAGGTGAGTTGCATGTGCACCTTGGCGTGCAGTTTGATTGTTGCCTTGTGTTCGCCAAGTGTTTTTACCGCGTCCATGACGATTTTTTTCTTGTCTACAACGATTGCAAATTGGGTTTGCAACGCTTCGGCGACTTCTTTGTTGGAAATTGAACCGTATATTTTGCCATCGCCCACTTTTACAGGAATTTTTACTTTGGTTTCGCGCAGTTTTGCAGCCATTTCTTGTGCGGCTTCAATGTCGTTTTGTAGTTGCTGGTCAACTTTTTTCTGTTTGGCTTCAAGCTGTGCCATATTTGCCTTGGTTGCTTCGGCGGCAAGTTTGCGCGGAATCAGGAAATTGCGCGCATGTCCGTCGCTTGCTTCAATAATTTGCCCTTTTTTGCCTGTGCCTTTTACGTCTTGTAGTAGGATTACTTTCATGTATAGTCAACTCCTTTGGGGGGATTATAACATAGTTTTACTGTGCGTGGGTTTAAAGCGGGTGGGTTGGAATTAAAAAAAGGAATTCAACTTCTTGCAAAATGAAAGAAGTTGAATCCCTTAAAAATTATAGGCTGACTCTAGCTATTGAGCATCCGCGATATGATTATGTGCTATCGTTTTACTACTTGTTACCAAATGGGAGTGTTTACGCTTGCCGTATGACCAAATACGACACCATGACCGACTCTAATCCCTGATACGGCGGCGGTGTCTATTGTAACTAAAGCCCCAGGCGGCGCAAAAGCCCATCCGTTAGAAAAATCCCCTCTTGATGAACTAAGGAAACGTGCGTTGGATGCTGATATTGACAAAGAGCGTGTGTGAGAAGAACCTCCAATTCCAAAACCAGAAGGAAAAGAAGGTGAAACAGTTAAGGAGTGTACTGTGATATTTTCTGTGAGAGATATGCTTTCAACAGGCGATATTTGAAGCGTACTTGCCCGCATACCCCCACTATTAATATCGAGGCTTCTGGATATAGGTGGCGTGGTAAACCTTAAATTCCAACTAAACCAATGTTCAACAAGAGTGCCAGGCACTACATTCCCAGCAATGAGCATGGAAGAACTTCTACTTTCACGTGAATGATGACCGCCATTGCTATTACGTGTTGTAGGTGTTCCATATCCCTGATTGAGTTGCCTCATTTCGTCATGAGTAGCGAGTACTTCAGCCATAAAATTTTTTGGCATTGGGCGATTTATTTCTTCGCCACAGGTTACAACGCGGTAACCTTGTGGTGTCACTTCTAAAAGAGAGCCGATATCAACAATGAGTCCATTATAATTGTATGATTCAAATACTACGGGTATTTCACTGATATAAATTACTTCTTGGCTAATGATATCACTTCTAGGTATTGATGCGTCGATGTTTGTAACAGAAACATTTTCATTTAAATTCTGATGTGGAAATACAAATGTTGGCATAGATAATGTTGATATTAAAACCATGAATAGACGTATCGCTTTTTTGCGCACAAAAATCCTCCTGAATTTTGCTATTTTTCCTCTCGATTATTGAAAATGATTTGAACGGAAATTGTCATTGACACCGCTTGCCACAAATAACTGTATGTAAGTATGAAGTCATTCGCGGCAAGTGTCAGTTTATACTGTATATTTTTAATTTTCAGGCTGTGGGAACATTTCCGTAAAGAATTCCTCAAAAAGCATTTTTAATCGAGAAGCTGCTACCGTATTAGTGGTTAAATTATGCTGCTCCTTGAACCTTGCAAAAGGGCCATTAAGGAATTCGCTAAAATCACGATCTGAAAAATCACTAGGCACGTGAAAAAATAACTCACTCTCATCTGAAAGGCGCATAAAAATTTTTCTTTCTCCATTTTCGTTTTCAAAAAGAGCGATGGTATAACCATTGGGGGTATCAGACCAACTAGAGGCTCTTAGTGTAAACCCCATGCTTGTAGCTACTTGTTGCAAATCATTCAGTCTTTTTTCATTACGGGCGTTGATATAGGGTAATTCTTTCAAAAAAGATATTGCGCTTTTGACATTGCCAATCCTAGCTTCGGCATCCCAATGAGGTATATCTGGGGCAGTACCCATAGGGTCTAAAACTAGCCGTATTTCTTTTGGCAGTGAGTTTATCCATTCATCATGAGATAATATATCCCATGCAGACATATCAATGTCTGGAAATAAGTCAGCATGAGGTACTGTATAGCTGTTTAGCCTTGTAGATGATAGCAATGGACTAGCCAGGCCTGGAGGTACTGGCTCTCGTGTACTTACTTCGGAAAAAAGTCCATCCTTTGCAGTTAAGTTGGATGCATTTTCACGCATGACGGCAGTTTGAAAAATATTACTTTTTATTGGGCTGAAAAGATTGATACTTTGTCCAATTTGCATGATGACCTCCAGAGCAATTATTTGCGTTAAATTATATACAAGGCAATTCTAGCACATGATTATTTATCATGCCAACACCTATGGTGTCACTTGGTGCGATGTGATAGTCAAGAATGAAACTAGATAAAAGTTGAATTGACGGATCAAATGATTGTTGCCATGGAGTTAAACCAATGTTAAAGGCTTGTGTCAAAAATGACAGTCTTCAATTTTGAGGGGCAGCTGTCAATTCTCCTACTCTTCTGTACAACGTACTTTCCAAACCAGTTTTGCGGAGTGCATCCGTTACATGTCCATCAAGATGTACAGGCACACCTCTGTTAATAGATTCGGCTATAAAGTGTGAAATATGACCTAAATCGGCCTCTGTTATAATTATTTCAGCATTTGTATCTAATCTGTATATACTGGACATATTTAATACAGAAGTAGAATCAGCAGGCATTTTCACCCAACCAGATATTCTACATACTTCCATCAATGACGGGTCAATTGGACTGGTGTGCACATGGGGGGCATTATCGCCACGGCTAAAGCCTAAACCCGTCCTTGAGTCTTCAGCACCAAGATTTTCCGTCAAAACAATTGTTGACATACCTAAGGCTAAAACCAAACATAAGAGCATACCAAATAATTTCTTTTTCATTTTGAGACCTCCTTAAAAACTATGGTAGTGTCAAGTTTCATGCGTTTAGTTTTGGGTCTGCATTCGTAAAAACCCGATAGAATCAAGGTTTCACGCCACAGGGGTTTTCATGTAGGGGTTTACCCTCCCCCTATTTACAGAAATGCAACCGTTGGTTGCACCCTTGAAACCCGTATGGTTACTACATTTACAACGGTAATGCCCCAAATGCGATAAACTCGTTTTTCATGTTCACTTTACACTACCAAAACTATGGATTTAAAAAACATGATGGAAATAAAACGGATGTGATACAGTAATGCTGATATAATTAGTATTATCCCTAACTATTTTTATCAGATGTAGCCTCCTGAGCAGCGATTTCGTGGACATCAACACCATTCAAAATAGCATTTTCCAGTAATTGAATGAGTGGACATTGTTCATCAGTTATACAGTTCATACAACGTCCAGATGCTATATGGTTTTCTAGTGCTACAACAGGACATATACCGTTCTTACGTCCTACATTATTTGAAAAAATTTACGGCATCCTTTGAGGATGCCTTGATAAAGCTCTCCAAGAGACTCTTCCTGCGTGGCTACTCCATCCAACCTTCAGAAGCATGAAATAATTCAATAACCCAAGGATTCATTGCCGTGTCTATATAATTAATGTTCAAAATAGTGCGGTCTGGATGAAGTTGTTGGATATATTCACGTAGTGCGGTGGCTTCAAGAGATATTTCATTATCCATTAGCCTATTAATAACGAATGGATCTTCAACAATGGCTATAAAGTCGGAATCAGTACATTCTTCACATGCTTGAACTCTCATAGGAAATGGGGGCAGCAACATCCCCATTTTTACTTATTTGACTTTGCTTTGGAAGCTTTCTTTTTTGCTTGATAATATTATTTTTGACTGACTATATATTGTAAATATTAACGCACATATAAAAAATAGTAAAGTTATAAATATCTCTATACCTAAAATATTTGTATGTTGAAATAACCAGTTTTGTTCTGTGAAAGCATTATTAAGCACAATGGAGTAGATGAATGATAGGATAACGAATGAGATTATAAATTTCACATAAGTAAATACTCTGCTATAACTGGTTAATGAGATTGCCACAGTTATAAAACTCGCTCCTATCCCAAGTATTAATAACATTGATATTAGTGCGGCAAAATACCCCCCCAATGTAAAATTAAACAGAAACAATGTTGATGTTTGAAGAAAAGACATGAGTCCATGATTCCAAAAATGTAATATTCCTGTTATTGAATAGATGCTAATAAAAATACCTAATAAAATAATAACCATGAGTAATGCAAAAAAAACAGCTATACTAATCTTAGTTAAAGCGACAGAAAACAAATTATCTTTATTTTTTTGTGATGTTTTAATGTTTCTCATTGTGCTAGGCATAAAGAAATAAGTAGCGACTATAAAAACAATTAACGACAATGTAGCAAGCCTATTGAAAAAAAGTGTCGTATTAAACAATGACATTTCATGAAATATATTGAAATATTCACTGTCTTCTAAAATTGTTTGAATGCGTTGTTGCCCCCTATCACTAATGTATATAGTTGGAATCATGTGATGACGTTCAGACAAGGTACTCAAAAAATAGTCTGTTGTTTCTGAGTTGACATAAAGTTGTTTAATTCTTTCAAGCTCATCTATTTTGCGCAAAATATAGTTTTGTTGAGGCCTACTTAAATAGATATCCATTTGGATGATTAATCCAATATCTTGTGGCTTATATACAATGCCCGTTCGGAACTCCTGAAATTCCTGAAAGTTATATATATTATTTTCAAAAAATAGAGGCGAAGTTCTTATAATTGTATCAATTTCTATTAAAACACTATTCAAATTAGCTTCAATAAAATCGTATGGTTCTGCTGAGTTTTGAATATTGTGGAATAATGCTTGAAACCAATGTTCCAAGTCGCTTGAAAAACCTAAATATCCCGAGACTGTTGCATTGTACCAAGCTATTTCAATATCCATTAGTGCATGAAGAAGATTTCCTATATGCCTATATTCTCCATAAAAAATGATATTATATGCCTGTTGTTCTACATATATAGAACTGTACCACAATCGTTGATGTAGATCCCATAAATCATAAAATGTATAAATTTCTGCTTCTTCAAATATTGGATATGTTTGCAAAATTTCATCAATACTTGCAATTATAAACTCCCAATATTCAGCTACAAATAACTCCATTTGCCATGGAGATACACTTGTACCGTACCTCGCAGACAGTTCATGAACAAGGTAAGATACCTCTGTTCCGTGTTGCAAGATTGGATAATGCCTTACATTAAAATCTAAAAACAAAAAATAGTACATTATGCATATAAATGAAATAGTCAAAACAATTTTAATATTCCATTTTTTTTTCAATTCTTGAAATATTGTCATAGTGATCATCCTTTATGAAAATAAGTATGAAAATTCGCGCAACACATTTTCACACTAACCTATTTGTGCCGCCCGCCGAAGGCGGCATAGATTAAATTATGAGAAAAGTTGAACCTAAGTGAATTGATAAAGGCAATTAGCCATATAAAATGACTAATTGCCTGAACACATCATATGTTTAATTTCTAATAATGGTCGCTGTTGCAATAACATCATTTGCAGCTGCAAAACCATTGTGAGTAACGTTTGTTGCAAAGACAGAGTAAGAAAGTGTATTGAAAGGAATATTTACAATAGCAGCTTGCCCTGCACGCAATCGTCCCGAACCTAGATTAGTGCCTAAATTTCCAGAGACGAATTGAAATTGCATATGATAAAGAATGCCACCTGGGTGACTATTAAGTTGAATCCACATAGAATGGCTGAGATTTGTACCAGTATTTGCGTGGGCTATATTTGACCATGTACCACGTCCTGGAAGCCATATCTGTTGATTCACCATTAGTCGCGGTGCTCTTTGTGGAACATATGTTTCTTGTCCAGCTATCAGTTCACTTACCGGTACTACAACATCGAAATACTCACGGCTTTCAACAACGCCTGTTTCGATATCAAAAATTTCTACTACAACCTGTCCATATGCATAATCACCTACAATATGGACATCAGGCATGTTATCCGAGAAGTCAGTATATGCAAATGCAACTGTTGAAAATGCGATCATGCAAGCCATTACAATTAGACCTTTTATAAATTTTTTCATGTTCATTCTCCTCTTTTTTGATTTATATTGCAGTGTAGAAAGTTAATTGTGCTATATTTCAGATAATACGTTGTCCGATAGAACAAATTTTATAATTGCAATGGTATCACCTCCTACATACACGCCAAATTAGCCGATTTCCAATTAGATATTGACGCTGTAAAGCCAATAATTACGGAGAACATCCGAATTTTGAATTTTCTCAAACCCTCCACTTGTAGCTTGATGAGCAAATTCGGGCGATTTATCAGCCAATTTTATCATCTCAAGACAAGGTTATTGCGGATTTTGGACAGAAATTATACACAAATTCTCGAAAAGCTGTGTGCAACTCGCAAAATGTGAATAACTTTTGCTCAATATCGTTTATTGATGGGTTTTTGAATCGACTTATCCCTAATTTTTTTGATTTATCTTATGATGCACATGCGCTAACCCATTTGCCATGCTATATCTTGCTGCGCAGTCAAGTATAGTTTGACACAATGTAGTAGCCTACATATGCCTCACAAACCCATCATATCACGCTTTCGACAAACGCGGCGCATTTTGTCCTGAAGAGGGGTTTTTCCGTCCCGAAGGCGTTCGGGACGGAAAAACCCCTCTTCAGGACAAAATTAACACAAGCATCTCAAAGTGTGGTATTTAATACGACATGAATCACAGGCATCATCCAACAAGCAACAAAATCCTCGTCATTCGCTTTTAAATTCATATTTCATTCGGGGGAGGGCTATCTATTCTCACTTTAGAAAATAAACTGACACATGCCGCCGCCCTATACCTAGCCACCAAACTAAACAAATACACCAGAAAAGAAGGACTAGCATTCGATAAACTAACCCTGGGTGCAGAAATTCTTCTAATAAATACATCAAAACTGATAATCATATATTCGCTGGCGGTACTTTTAGGCGTGATTCCACTGACACTAATCACTCAGGCGGCATATGTGATAATCAAACGTTATTCCTTTGGTTTACACGCCTTAAACAGCACAGTATGTACAATAGTTAGCTGTATTTTATTTGTTGTCTTGCCTTGGCTTCTACAAGGATTTTTTATAAACAATGCAATAGTAGTTGCCGCGTTCACTCCTATAGTCGTTTGCCTTCGACTATACGCCCCTGCGGATACCAAGGCAAGACCGCTTATTGGACAAAAACTGCGGGCAAGGCTAAAGCGGAATGCAGTGGTATGCGGGGTGGTGCTTATGGTTCTTACCTTGCTTGTGCCGAGCGAAACTGTAAAATTTTTGTTGACCCTAGGTGCGGTGTATCAGACGGTGTCTGTACTGCCTGTTACCTATAAAATATTAAAGAGAGGATGGAATAATTATGAAAAGTATGAACAATGTGTGTGAGGACAAAAAAATGGGATTGAAAGAACGGCTGCTGTGTGCTGCTGGTGAGAAGTTGGCGGAAATGGCGGTAAGTTCGCGTGGATGTTTCTTTGCGGCCATCTATGAGCCTGAATTGTCTCCAGAGATTTTGAAAGAAATGGCAGATAGAAACTAGCAAATTAAATGTGTATGTTGCAATGTCCCCAGTGTGCGATATACTATGTGCAAATACAACTCGACAGGGGGCATCAAATGCCTTTATTTGTAGGTCAGGTAATAGAAGGTATCCTTTATTATCTTATTTTCCTTAATGTGCGAAAAGATAAGGCAAATCTAAGAGAGTTTATACTCATAACAGTTTCATTGGTTGCCACTAGCACCGTAATCTTTTCATTGGGACTTTACTTTGGAATAACAGCCATCATTGTAAATAGTTTGTACATTCTCATATTGTCAGCAATTATCATGAAAAAAGTTGAAATCACACAACTTGTGCTTGTTTATTCTATCTTCGCAGTCCTTATAGTATTATTATCTGGACATTTGGCAAGTGTTTCGTTGAATATCATACATCTTGTTTTCCCTGATTCTATGGAATTTAGCAGAGATGGTGTTATGGGTAGTTTAGCAATGTCAACAATATATATTGTACAGACGTTTGCAATTTCATATTTTATTTCAAAAAAACTTGGCGATACTTTTCACGTCCAAATAATCACCTTCGATGACGACATGAAAAAGAAACTAGCCACCCACATATTGTTGGGCGCAGCAATAACTCTTGGAATATTTTTCATGCTAGTGTTTCTGCGTGAACCCCTAGAGGCATTGTCGGTGATTACCTTAGCGTATGCACTTTCGCTTAGTATTATCTTTTTATACCTTATGTTTGCAGCATTCGCGTTTTCAGACAACATCAAAAAAGGACTAGAGCTCAAACAAAAAGATAAACTCCTGCAAGCACTTGAAGCCTATACCAAAAACGCAGAATCAGCCGCAACAGAAATGCGCTTATTCAAACACGACCACCAAAACCTGCTGCTGGGCTTTCACGCCCATGCAGAAAACAAGGATTGGGACGCATTTAAAAGCTACTACGAAGAACATGTAGGTGCTTTCAACCTTAGCATTCGTGCCATGAACGCATCTTATGAGCAACTTTGTAAAATTGAAACGCCCGAGATTAAAGCAATCATGGTCATAAAAACGATGCAAGCCAATGACGCAAAAATAGACATGGTCGTTGAAATTAGCAAAAAATTGACCATTGTTGGCGGCTACAACTTGCTTGATTCATGCCGTATTATGGGCATTTTGCTAGACAATGCCATTGAAGCGTGTAGGGGTGTAAGCGGTGCAAAAATACGGCTGTTAGGTACTATGTCCGGCGATAGTGCCTATTTTGTGCTTAAAAATACATTTGAAACCCCACCGCCCATGAACCTTATTGCCAAAAAAGGATTTACTACAAAAGAGGGCGAGCGTGGCATGGGGTTGTACAATGTTGCCAAAATCGTGGCAAAAAATAATTGCTTGACATTATCCACCAGCATCAAGCAAAATATGTTTGTACAAGAGCTAGAAATAGCATCGGGGGAGTAGATTGTATGCTACGTGTATTTATCTGTGAAGATGAGCCCAATTTTTTAGCAAGCGTAAAAAGATGTGTTGAAAATTATGTAGTGATAGAAAGCTTGCCGATGCCCGTTGTCTGCGCGGCAACCTCCCCATACGAAGTGCTTGACTATTTGGAAAGCAATGAAAAAGCAACAGGGCTATATTTCTTAGACTACCATCTAAACAGCAATATAAATGGTGTACAACTTGCCGAACAAATAAGAACCTATGACCCATGGGGTGCTATCGTATTTATCACATGCGATGGCGATTCTCATGCCACTACTTTTGAATACCAAGTAGAAGCCATGGATTACATAGTCAAGGGCGACAAAAACACCGAAGCCCGTATACAAAAATGCATAAAAAATGCCTATACCAAATTTATCAGCAACGATGCCGCCCTATTAGACAAATTTGTAATAAAATTAGCGCGAGACGCCAGCACCAATGATTCGCACAAACTGTCTAAAGGCAGCACCGTTTCCATAGATAGCCGAAAAATTGTGTTCATTGAAACAGACCGAGAAATAAAGCATCATTTAGTGGTGCATACCCTAGATAAAGATTTGCAATTTCGCGGTACCTTGTCAACGATTGAAAAAGCTTTAGACAAAAGGCGATTCTACCGCTTGCAAAGAAACATCATTGTTAATTTAGAAAACATTTTTTCGGTAGACGTTGTAAAGCTTATGGTTGTTTTTGCAAATAATAGAGTTATAGAAATTACACCAAGTCAAGTGCCTAACCTCAGCAAGCGGATACATGATATCAGCGCATATGATAATGAACGTCAGCCTTTATGGAGCATGAACTATTTACGACGGCTTTGGAATGGCATTAAATAATTGAACGCTTTGTAAAATATAAATCAATACAAAAACTCAAACTGGCGTCTCTTTTCAAGAGGCGTCAGTTTTTATATAAATTGAAATAATCGGCATGGATAAACAATGACACAATAACTATACCACCAGAATATAATAAATTTCATGGTTGTTAGTATAAACCGTTCAAAACCGTCAAAGAGGTGCAAAATGGCCAAACAAAGCGGGGATGGTTCATCTAAGCCCGCAGCGATATTCATTGCTGCGGGATTAATCATCCTTATAATTATAACGGGTACAATTTCCTATGTATCAATCTACAACGAACGTATAAATATTGTAAGTAATATGACCTCAATCATTATCAGCCTTGCTGTGACAGGCTTTTTTTCGTTGGTGGTGTTAATCTGGACATGGCATTTGCTGAAACAAATCAGATGGTCGGCGAAAATGGAGCGCAAAGCGAATGAATTAACCAAAACCATTCTTGATTCTTTGCCTACACTCATAGAAATTTGGAACAAAGATTTTGAATTGATGAACTGTAGCCAAAGAACCCTTGAACTATTTGGCCTTTCAAATGCAGATGAATATTGGGTGCGTTACTACGAATTCTCTCCCCTGTTTCAACCCTGTGGCACATTGTCAAGTGAACTAAACAAATATTACTTAGAAAAGGTGTGGACAGAGGGGGTTATCCAATTTGAATGGATGCGTCAGCTTGCCGACAAGACGCCAGTACCTGTTGAGGTTGTATTAACGAAAGTTGAAATTAATAGCAGGCCTATGATTTTAGGATATATTCACGACTTGCGCGAAATTAAACACGCAATGTCTGAAACCCGCGAAGCGGACGAACGCGCCGCGCTCATGATGGATACTTTGCCTATCTCATGCTTCATGGTAAGGCTGGACAATGCCCAAAATGGCAGAGCCGAGCTTAAACCCATCGACTTTAATCAAGCGGCGTTGGATTTATTTGGGTTTTCCAGCCGCAATGAGGTTTTTGAAAAATTTCATGATATTTTTCCACATCCGCCAGAAGGCTCTGTGGTGGATGTGGTCTATGCATTGGGCAAAGTGGCATTGTATGCCGGTTTCAGCAAGTTTGAATATACGTTAAAAAATTTGAATGGCGCGCTTATACCCTGTGATGTGACGTTTGTGCGCGTAGAATACCAAGGCGTACCCACTTTAATTTGCTTTCAAAATGATTTGCGCCCCCACATAAACAAGATTGAAGCAGAAAAATATGCCCATGCGACCACGCAAATGTTTCTTGATGCCGCACCTTTCTTTATAGAAATATGGGATAAAAATTTGAACTTGATGGACTGTAACAAATCAGTATTGGAGATATTTGGGTTAAAAAGCAGGAGGGATTTTATTAAAAATTACTTCGCACTTTGCCCAGAATATCAGCCATGCGGTACACTTTCCACTATAAAAATCCGCAATCTTTTGAATGACTGCCTTAAAAATGGTACTTCCCGCTCGGAATGGATTCACACGACGTTGGATGGAGAGCGGTTGTCGGTGGACGTGGTGTATGTCCGTCTCAAACGCGGGGACGAAGATATCCTCGTGGGATACTCACATGATTTACGTCAAATAAAAACAGCCATTGCGGAAAAAATTAAAGCCAGAGAAGAAAACCAAGCCAAAACGCAATTTTTAGCGCGTATGAGTCATGAGCTGAGAACGCCAATGAACTCTGTGCTTGGCATAACAGAAATTGAACTGCAAAAAAAAATCCACACGCCAGAAACAGAGGACGCGTTTAAGCGCATTTTCAACGCGTCAAAGTTTTTGCTAACCATTATCAACGATATTTTAGATTTATCTAAAGTGCAGGCTGGTAAGATAGAAATTATCCCAAAGGTTTATCATATGGCTGAATTAATCGCCGACACAGTGCAGCTCAACCTGATGGTGATGCGAACCAAGCATATTAAATTCACACTGGAGGTGAATGAAAATTTGCCCGTTTCACTGGTTGGCGACGAGCTTCGCGTCAAGCAGGTTTTGAACAATTTGCTTTCAAATGCTTTTAAATATACCCCCGAAGGTGAAGTGATATTAAAATTTGACATGGATGGAGACGTTGGTACAGGCAATTTTGCGTTGGTCATTATTGTATCTGACACAGGACAGGGGATGGATGCCAATCAAATAGATACATTATTTGGTGCTGAATTTGTCCGATTTAACTTAGACCAAAACCGCGAAGTTGAGGGTAGTGGGCTTGGTATGGCAATCACGCATTCTTTGGTGAAAATGATGGATGGCAGTATTCAGGTCGATAGTGTGCCAGGTAAAGGTAGTACATTTACTGTGCGCATCCCACAAAGGTCAAATGACAGGCAAATTTTAGGCAAGGAAATGTCAGAAGGCTTGCGGAATTTTGAGTTTGACTACCCAAACGCATTTGCTTATCGAAGCCACGAACCCATGCCATATGGGCGTGTTTTGGTAGTAGACGATGTGGAGTCTAATTTATATGTAATGAAGGGCTATCTTCAATCGTATAAAGTAAGGATTGAAACCGTCGAAAGTGGATTTGATGCGATAGATCGCGTTAAACGCGGGCGCATATACGATGTCATATTTATGGATCATATGATGCCCGACATGGATGGGATAGAAACCACCAAAAAGCTAAGAAGTATGGATTATGACGCGCCGATTATCGCACTGACAGCCAATGCCACTGCCGGAATTGCGCAGATGTTTATAAACAACGGGTTTTCAGACTTTATTTCAAAACCGATTGACCCCAATCATTTGGATGCATGTTTGATGAAGTATATATTTGAAAAACAGTCTCCTGAAGTGGTTGCTGCCGCAAGAAAGCAACATGGTGAAAATATAGCCATAAGCGATATCACTGGCGAGCTCAGGGCGTCTTTCCTGATGGATGCGAATAAATCCATTTCAATACTGGAATCTATCATGCAGATGCAAACTTTAAGTGTTGGTGCGTTCAAAATGTACACCATCCAGACGCATGGAATGAAAAGCGCGTTGGCGAATATTGGGCAATCATCACTTGCCGAAGCCGCTAAGGTTTTAGAAGATGCAGGCCGCAACGAAGATGGAAACACAATCAGAAATAGGACCCCTCATTTTCTAAAATTGCTAAAGGACGTTGTGCATTCGCACCAACTGATTTCTGGCGGTGCTGATAAACGGTATGAATTAACAGATGATGTACCTGACATTGTTGAAGACCCAGTATCTATTAAAAAACAATGGTTGGCTATTTCAGTGGCTTGTGAAGCGTATGATACACAAGAAGCAAAATGTTTGCTGCGTACCCTTAAAAATACGCCGCTTTCAAAGAAAACAATCACACTCATTGAAACAATCGAAAGGCATCTACTGCTGAGTGATGATGACAAAGCGGCTTTAGTGGCCAAACAAGCTGCCGCTGAAATCATCGAAAAACAAGGAGGGTAAGCCATGAAGAAAAACATTTTTGTTGTAGATGACAGTATCAGCAACCTAACCATGGCTGAAAAAGCCCTTGACCCTTACTACGTAGTAAGGACGATTCCATCAGGTGAAAAAGCCGTTGCCCTTTTGGAAAAGATTAAGCCCGATTTAATACTGTTAGACATTGAAATGCCAGAAATGGATGGCTTCGATTTACTAAAATATTTGAAGCGTGATAAAAGGTTTCATGAAATCCCTGTCATATTTTTGACGGCAAAGTCTGATTTTTCTACGGAAATACAAGCCTTAGAAATGGGCGTTGTTGATTTTATTAGCAAGCCGTTTAACCCCGCGGTGCTTGTCAACCGCATTAAACATCATATTGATGTAAACGGATTAGTCCAAGAACGCACCAGACAGCTTTACAACGCAAAACAGGATATCGTTTTCGTGTTGGCAGATATCGTAGAAAATCGTGACGAGTCCACAGGCGACCATTTAGGCCGCACCAGTCGCCTGGTTAAGATACTACTCGAGTATATGTTAGAAAAAAAGTTGTATTATGACCAGATTGCGGGATGGGATTTTGATTTAATGGCAGAATGTTCGCTTTTGCATGATGTGGGCAAAATAAATATTCCCGATGCCATTTTAAAAAAGCCAGGGAAATTGACACCCGAAGAAAGAGTAATCATGGAAAAACATACAAAGGTTGGCGAAAAAATTATTAATAAAATTATTGACCGCAGTGGTGAAAACGTATTTTTACACCACTCAAAAATATTCGCGATATCACACCATGAACGCTGGGATGGCAATGGATACCCGCTTGGTTTAAAAGGCGAAGATATTCCATTACAGGGGCGTATCATGGCTGTGGCGGATGTATATGATGCGCTAAGGTCTGAGCGTGTCTATAAAAAGGCTTTTACCGCAGCGCAATCATTTGAAATTATTTTAGAAGAAAAAGGGGTGCATTTTGACCCTTACGTCGTGGATGTATTTTCTGATATTCAAGCGTTTGTTAGCCAGGGAGTATATTCGGCGCATTAGCGGCGTTTTTTCGCACTTCCTGCCTGTCTAAATCGCTGATAAACACCAGCACCTGCGCAATCACATCATATAGTTCCGGTGGAATATTATCGCCAATGTCCAGCCGAGTTAAATCCTCCACCATTGCGGCGTCTTGATGTACGTGAATATCTGCATCCATCGCGCTTTCTAAAATTTTTTCTGCAACAATCCCTGCCCCTTTGGCTAAAATCTTAGGGGCTATATCTTCATTGGGGTCGTATCTTAACGCGACCGCTCTTTGACGAAGGCGGTCTTGACGGCTTTTTTCTTCCTGCATATTTAAATCACATCCTCATTTAAAAGTATATCATAAAGATGTTTTTGCCTACATATATTTTCATTAAGAGGTGGTGTAAATGCCAGCCGTAAGAGAAAAACTTTCTAACTCACTATCCTTGCCCAAGGAGATTACATTAGACCTGCCTGTTTTAATGGCAACAGGACGGAATGAACTAAGCATCGAAAATTATAAAAATCTGATAGAGTTTACAGACAAGTTGATTCGCATTCGTACCAAGGACAGCAACATTGCCATTGAGGGTGAGGGGCTAACGCTTAGACAAATTACTACAGAGAATATTTTAATAACAGGGCGGATTTCTGGAATTTTATACAAGTAGGTGGTCGGATGATACTTGGTTTATGGCAACATTCAAAAGGTTTTGTGCGGATTAAAGTCACAGGTTTTGGGCTAGAGCGTTTTTTAAATATGGCGGCTTTTCGTGGAATATACATGTGGGATGTCCAGCGCGTTCCCGAGGGTGTAACGCTTAGTGTCAGCATTCCTGGGTTTAAAATGCTAAAAGGTTGTGGGCGAAAAACAAAATGCCGCACAAAAATTATTGAAAAACATGGGCTGCCTTTTATTTTGCACAGATACCGCAAACGTAAACTGCTAATGGGCGGTATTCTTTTTTTTATACTTGGAATGTTTGCGCTGTCATCGTTTGTGTGGCGCATTGACATTGTTGGCAATGAATCTCTTTCGCAAGAATCGGTCATGGCGTTTGTCAATGAACAGGGGCTACATATTGGCGCACCCAAATGGAATCTGCAAGATACCGCCATCCAGCAGTCGATACTCAGCCATTTTCCTGAACTGAGCTGGGCTGATGTGTACACACGCGGCACCCGTACGACTATCATGCTTTCGGAAGCACTGCCGCCGCAAAGCGTTGTTGACCGTCAAACCCCAGCCCATGTGATTGCGGCCTCTGACGGTTTGATTACAAGCATCGCCACTGCGTCGGGTGCACCAATGGTACGACAGAATGATATCGTACGCCAGGGTGAACTGTTAGTCAGCGGTATTTTAGAACTTGACCCAAACATGCCAGGCACGGCTTTGGTGTATGTACATGCCTATGCAGAAGTGTGGGCGCGGCGGTATTATCCTATAGAATTTGCCGTGCCGCTTACTTATACCGAGCGCATTTTTACAGGAAGAACCGTGCGGCACCGCGCACTCAATTTTCTTTTTATACAAAACGCGGTGTTGCCGCTGCCACGCGGGGCAGTCCCGTTTGAGTCATACGAAAGAGTAACCACCCGCCGTCAACCGGGCGTAAGCGGAGACTATCCATTGCCTGTTGTACTCATCACAGACCATATTGCAGAATTTATGCCCGAAAGCCGCACACGCACGATAGAAGAAGCGAAAGAACTGGCAGACCGCATGATAACGGGACGAATCATACGCGAATTTGACTTTGCCATTGATATCATTGGCCGCGAAGTTCATTTTAGTGAAACGGAAGATGCTTTGATTGTGAGTGCGCTGATTACTACACATGAAAGAATCGACCGCCAAATACCTGTTGGGGTAGAATCATTGTCAAATTCCTAGGAATTTGACAATTTTTGTTGGCTATGCTAAAAGTAAACGTTTAGAAAATCATATATAAAAAGAGGAATCACATGATTAGTGCAAAAGGCATTTGCAAAAATTATGGAGGCAAGACTGTGCTTGATGGCGTCAGTCTGTCTGTTTTAGATGGGGAATCCGCTGTGATTGTCGGGCGCAATGGCATAGGAAAGTCCACGTTATTAACCATTCTTGCCGGTTTTTTGCGTCCGGATGCTGGTGTGGCAGAAAAAAGTCTGGTTGCGTTCTGTCCCCAGGAAGATACGCTTTTTGACGAACTGACCGTGCGTGACAATATCCAATTTTGGCAAGCGGCTGGCGGCGGCGCGGATATTCACTGGGTCACCCAGGCACTAAGCGTTGATGAAATCATGAAAAAAAAGGTCAAACATTTATCAGGCGGTATGAAAAAATGTACGGCTATTTGCTGTGCAATTAGCGGAAAGTTTGAAACGCTCATCCTAGACGAACCCTTTGCAGGGCTTGATATTTTTCATAAAAATGCCCTTTTGCAAGTTTTTGAAAGAATCAAAAGCGAGGGCAAGTCTATTTTGTACTCAAGCCATAGTATGGATGAAATAACGGGGCTTGATTCTACAATATATACATTAGCAAGCGGAAAACTTTCACCATTTGCTTACAGTGATGTAGACATCAATTTGCGTGAAGCACTGCTTTCAAAGATTTAGGGGTGGTGTAAAATGTTTGCTCAATTATTTATGCTGAATATAAAAACGTTCGCACAACAAAAAGTCCGACTGATTGTGCTTTTTTTGTTGATTTTATTACTACCTGGGGCAGTTGGTCTGATTGGACATTATTTTTTGACACAGGGTGGACTCCACTCTATTTCTGTAGCCATTGTTGACCTGGACGATGGCTTTGAAACGCGGATGATTCTTTCTGCGATTACGGAAGACGCGGTATCGGGTGAATTGTTTGAATTTGTGCAGTATTCCCCAGAAGATGCACGTGTCGCCTTGGATAATGGCGATGTGACAGCGATTATCACTTTCCCTGAACATTTTGGGCACAGTATGATTGTTGGCGAGAATATACCGTTTACCATTTTGTACAATAGCGAACGGCCGCTAATGTCAGCCATGGTTCAGGTGGCGGCAGAGGCATTTGCGGACATGCTGCAATCTAGTCAAATGGGTGTGTATGTCACGCTCAATTTTGCCAACACACAGGATATTACCAGTGGGCAGTTTGATATTATTTTAATGGCGATTAATATGCGATTTTTGGGGCTTGTGCTAGACCGCGGCGATGTTTTTGTAAATCATGTTTTTGCAGAGGGTTTATCTGTTTGGCAGGCATATTTTATGGCGATGGTAGTGGCATTCATGCTTTGTGCGGTGTTTGTGATGACCGATGCACTTCGGCGCAATTTTAATCGGTTTGTTTTAATGAAACTGGCGAATCGTGGCATTTCTGCTATTGTCCTTGCTTGTTTTGCGGCATATTTTTTGTTGATTGCGCCGATGAATATATTGCTGGGGTTTGTGTTTTTTGGATTTTGGACTGCGTTAGCCATGGTTATTGTTTCAGCAGCTTTGGCGGCGTTTGGGACGATGATTGTATTTTTGTTTAATACTGCTTTTTCGGCTGGCAGCTTCTCGGCTGTTTTTATTGGTGCTTCTTTGTTTTTATCAGGTGGGGTTATTCCCATTGAGTTTTTTTCGGATAATTTGCGCATGGCTTCTCATTTTGTGTTTAATACATGGGCCATTCGGTTGATTTCAGTCACGGCGATTGGTGAAAATTTTGTTTTCCCTGCTTTGATGTGTGGTGTATTTGCATTGGCGTTTGGTGTCATTGGGTTTGCTTCGGTGCAAAGGAGCGTGAGCGTATGAAATTTTTTGCGTTATCCTTTTGGCTTAATATAAAGAAACTGGCGATTTGCCGTGTGTTCTTGTTGGTGTTGCCTGTTGTTTTGGCAATGGGTGGGCTATTTTTACAAAGTGACAATGAGATGGTTGCAATTACCGCGGGGGTGTATTTTGATACTGAAAATCCGTTTGAATATGAAATTTTTCAACGATTGACTTCCGCGAATGTTCAGTTTGTGGCATATAATGATGTTGCTATGCTTTTGGAAGATGTGCGGCTGGGCAATATTGACTGCGGATATATATTTAACTCAAATATCGAAAATGCGCGTGTCGGGGATTTTTCGGAAATTATCACGTTAGTGACATCGCCGCGCACGATAGCCGCGCCGATTGTCAGCGAAATTGTGGCGGCGGCGGTTTTGCGGGTGGCGGCAGAAGATATTGCAAGGGACGAGCTGCAAATATTTTTTGGTGCAAGTGACGAAATGGATGCATTTGTTGCGTGGCAGTTTGAAGCGTATAAGGCAATGGATATTTTTATGACCCCTATTTTTGAAGGAGTTATTGGCTATGAAGATGCGATACCTAGTTTGATGGAATTGACTGCACGGCGTGTCATGCGGGGTATGGTTGGTTTAGCCATTCAAATTTTCGCATTGTTTGCAGTGCCTGTGTTTATTGGTGACGGGCAGCATAGTTTGCGTCGTGCACTTGTGGTTAAAGGCAAATTGATTGCATACGATGTTTCTTTGTGGCTTGCGGCGACGATTGTTATGTCTGCCATTGGTGTGGTTGGGCTGACCGCGATTTGGTTTTTCGCACCGCTTTTGCTGGGTTCTTTTATTGTGGAGGTTTTTTCAGTCGCGATGCTTTCTGCTGTTTGTGCGGCGATTATCATGTTGGCTGGCCGCTTTTTTAAATCGGCGGATTTCATTCAAAATTTTGGATTGTTTATTGTGATTGCCAATGTGATTTTTGGCGGCGTGTTGATTGACCTTGCGGAAATAAACATGTATTTAGGTTATGCCCAGTGGGTTTTTCCGTTGTTTTGGTATAGTAGTTTATAGAGGAGAGTGTTTATGACAGAAAATCAAATAGCACCGCAAAAAAAGAACAACAAGCCCGTTTTTATTGCAACCATTGGGGTGGTTATACTCGTCGTGGTGGTTATCATCTTTACAGTGGTGATACCTCGGACATCAGAGGTCATCTCACTGATTTCTACCCGTCAGGCATTCACGCACATGGGTGAAGAAATATCTACAAGGCTGGCGCATTCACCATTTCAATCACTCGTTATTTTAAACGCACTTGCCGAAGCTGGCGCACTGACCGCCACCGCCAATTTTGATTTCAGAACCCCAAGCCCATGGGAACCCAATGTAGACGGTCAAATCATTTTTGCCCTAGCCGATGAAGATATGCTGCTTTCCGGTGAAGCACGGGTCATGGGCTTGCCCATTGATTTTGAAGCGCATTTAAACCGCGAAAGACTTGCGCTGCACTCGCGTATCATTGACAGAAACAACTTTTATGGCATCACTTTTGATACATTCGAGCAAGATATGTGGCAGTTTGGGCATCTCATAGGCATTCTGCCGCATTATTTGGAAGTGATAATAGAAAGCTTTACGGCAGTTGAAACCGCTATCAATATAAATGCAGAAGATGCATGGGCGCAAATGTATATCAACTTTTTTGTTGATACTTTTATTCATATGGAATACACTGCCGAGCATGTAGACCTGTTTCGTGGTGGACAAGATGTAAGCGTTCGCCGTACAGAATATGTAATAACCCACCAGCAAATGGCTGAGTGGCTTAGAGAATTGCTTTATATTTTTCAAAATGACACCGTAGTACGTGACCAGCTTGCTATATATGATAATCCGATGCTTGCAGGTGCGGGTGTGCCATCATTTAGCGAAGCCGTACGGGAGTTTAGCACCGCAATAGAAAAATTTGAGCGTTATTATACAGGTACTATCACCATTGCGCTATATATTGGCAGTGGCAGCAGGCTTGTTAAAATGACACTGGATACAGACGCAAACTTTGACGGTAACAACATACAAACACAAACGACCATTGATTTTGGCGAATCTGTAACAGACACCTGGCGCGTTGACATGCGTGTAACAGAAAGCGGAAGTACAGAAAGCGTCGCGCTGTTATGGCATTTTGACGAAACTAGCCATGAATTTGAAAATACAATTGAAATTGTTTGGAATGGGCAAACGACAGCAACACTGTTGTCTGTGTGGAACCCAAATACTGGCAGATTCGCATTGTCCATGGATGATGGCTTTAGTATTGTCAGCTTTGGCGGAATATTTATGATAGACGAAGACGGCGGGTTTTACATGCAATTAGATACGATAGAAATCCCTTGGATGGGTACGCTTGAACTAGATATAACCGTAACCCCAGGTGCAGATATCCCACGCATTGAATTTATAAACCTAGACCAATGGGATTGGTCGGTGATTGAAATGATTGAAAATTCTATTTTGGGGATGTTGCTGTTCTAAATAGGGCTTACGAAAAAATGGGTAGCATAGTTTCAAAGTGGTGACATTTCGGATTTTCTGAGGGTGTCAGAATCCATTTTGTCCAAAGCCATAAAAAAGCAAAAAGCTCCCGCAACCCAGGTTTGATGTTCGTGTACAGGGATATCATATATCATGGGGATTGTGGCTTCTGAGGTCGCTTGTAGACGCATCATTATGAGATCAAGTCCATGTCGGGCCTTGGGTGGTTGAGTAGAAGAAGACGAGCAAGCGGCAATGAATTACAATGTTAACGTATTAGTACCAGGGCATTACACTTTCATCCATATGTTTCCATTTCAACAATTTTACAATCTTTCTTCTTCAAAAACGGCATACACACTAACGATTTAATGAGCTTTGTGAGTGAAAATCTAAGTGTTGTTTTTGGATAAATCGTTAAATATCCATTTATTGGCTCAAAGTGTAATGCACTGTATTAGTACTTGCTATCACAATCTTATAATCTTATCACAACAGCTTTTTACATTTTCATCATGTGTGATAATAATTATTATTTTGTCTTTTTTAATACTGCAAAGATATGAAACGAAATTCTCAATGGTTGCAGTATCCAATGCAGAAGTAGGTTCATCAAAAATCAAAATAGAAGGGCTTTTTAGAAGCACTTTTAATATAGAAATTTTTTGTTTTTCACCGCCTGATATGTTTGTATTGTTTTCATTTATTTCATAGTTCAGGGTTCGCTTGGATATAAACTCCCGCATATTGAGGATATCGATAAATGTACGAAGGATTTTTCTATTTACGTCATTCGACTCGTTGTATTCTATATTATATCTAATGCTGTCGCTGATTAAAATTGGCTCTTGCTCGGTAAAACCAAATAAATTTTTCCTTGCTGAAATCATATCAATATCATGAATATCAACGCCATCGTAAGAAATTCGTCCCTTGTACTTATTCACATACATACCTGAAAGTAAACTAATAAATGATGATTTTCCCTTACCATTTCCACCAGATATAGCATATATATTTCCTTTTTCAAAACACTCATTTACATTGAATAAAACGTCGTGCTCATCTGTATTACCCTGTTTATCTGTTTTTTTATAAGAAAAACACAAATCATGCAATTCGATTTTATTTACTTTATCAATGTTTATATTTCCATTGCTTTCTACGTTTTGTTCAAGAATTTCTTTGATTCTATCGTGTGAAACAAGTACCTGTTGATAAGAAGCCCCTAGCCCAAAGAAGAACTTACTTGAACCAAGCATCATCTTAAAATAGATAGTAAATATGGTAAACATACCTATAGTAAAATTTCCTGTCATGACAGCTATACCTCCGCTAACGAAGAGGATAATTTGCGCAATAGTTGAAACTATACCATCCAATCCGTTATAGAGATAATTGACTTTTTGACTTTTTATAGCTGAATGCCTGTAAGTTTCGAAGCTATCACTTGTTCTTTCAGCCATCTTTTCATAAGATGAATTCATTTTAATATTTTTAACATGCTTCAATTGCTCAACTAAGCGTGAAAAAAATTTTGCTTGTGACTCTGTAAAAAGCAAACTTACATTGTATAAAGGTTTTCTGAAAGCAAGATATAATACTATGTACAACAAAAGAAACCCTGTCATAATAAGTGCGATAAAATAGTGCATAAATAGCAATATAATTAGGGGAACAATTAGCACAACTGTATTTACTAATACACTTTGTAAGGTTGAAACGCAAAAATTTATTAATCCAAAAGAATCACGTCTAATTCTTTGGCTTAGGTATGCCGAATCCTGCTTTTCTGTAAATGAGAGTGACAATTTTTGTATATGTTGGATGACATCCATATTCAAATTATAAGCCATTCGAGTTTGCATTTTTACTTGCATTATGGCAGTAATATAATTTTTTATGATTTTGATTAAATTTAGGCTACCGAAAAGTATAGAAAAACGTAAAACTATGTTAATATCGCCACCTTCGATAAGTCTATCAACAAATTCTCCGAGAATGTAAGGTGACAGAATGCTTATTGCTGTAGACACAAAAATTAAAGCGACATAGACTGTTAGTGTACCTTTGTATTCAAAAAGGTATTTTTTATAGAAAATTAATATTTTCACGCTTGACTCGCTTGCATACAAGTATGGTCTTTTATATTAAAACTATTAACAGGGGAAATGACTGCGATTGTACCCATATCAATTGCAAAATTTACAACATGCTTCTTTTCGTCCATTTCTGCCTCTCATTTCAATGCTTACACGTTTTTTTAATTTTTTTATTAATTAAATCATCAATAGCTATTGTTATTTCATTTCTTGACGCTCTATCAAGGAATGCTCTATTTTTTGTAAGCAGATGATTTATATTTAAATCGAGCAAGTCGTCTTTTGAAAAATTTTTAACTTTTTGCCGTAACGTATTTAAAAACACTGTGTTTGTTTTCAAAATTTTTTCAGTAACTGTATTAACGCAATTGATAAGTGCATCAATTGACCCTTCAAGATGTGCACAATTTTTAAAAATCAACTTGTTTTCGAAAGCGTCGTAGTCAGTAAGCATACTAACAATATCTGGGTTATAAAATTCTACAGCAACAGAATCTGTATCATGCGATACACATAATGCCAAGTCTAACTTCAATGCAGCTTCAAGCGCGTAAACCGCTTTATTAAGCAGATGCTGTTTATCAATGTTTTCATAGCAATAATGGCTTTTTACGCAACACGCGACTCTATATGGGTTGAAAAAGTTGGATTCATAAATTGCTTCATAGTCTCCAATTACCAGTACCACAGGAATGCTATAACTTCCTAACCATCTGCAAATGATTTCAACTTCCCCAATAGGGATTCCATTTGCAGTAATTTCCTTAAAATCGAACCGATATGTATGAGAAAAAACGCCGGGACGCCCCTCCATACCGTGATAGCCAACAAGAATTGCAAAGTCGTATTTTTTTTCAAAGGAAATATTTTGCGTACCAGAAACCAAAGAAATATTTTTTGAAATAATGCTAGGCTTAATCATATCTCATTTGTTGTGAGCATCACAAACGGTAATAGATTCCACTCCATTATCAATGAGGCTCTTTATATAGACACTAACTTCTTGTGTATACAATTCTGAACTTTTCTCATATTCATTTATAAAATCATAAACCCCAACAATACCTTCTATATCCGCAATGATTAACGCATTCATCTAAATATCACCTTCTTGCGCATTGTAAAACATCGGTAAATAATTGTGTATCTGATTTTTTATTGAAAAACATTCTGGCATATAAAAATCATCCGAATCGCTTATTCGTAATGGACACCCTCCACCACAAAGCAGCGAATATACACAACTCCGACATGCTTCAATTTTTTCTATATTACGGTTGTATATACTATTTTCTGCAAAATCAATTTGTGGATAGTATTTGCCAATTGAAAACTTCTGTTTCCCAACAGCAGGTAAGCATGGATATATATAACCATATGGGTCAACCAAAAAACTATTATTATGCGCTTGACAAAAACTGTAATTCGGTTTTATCTTGGTCCCAACAGTCAAATGGCTAATAATAGGGCTGTATCTACTCCAGTAGGAATTACTCCTTTCCCGTTCTTTACCATTATGCTTTTTGTCTTCATAAAATAATTGCTTAAAGATACTGTGCTGATCACTTTCTTTCATTCCCATCATAGGAGAAACTTCAAAAGAAAGAATCTTGTTATACATATGATATTTTTCCATCAATTCCTGCTTCAATTTGCTGCATTCATCAATATTACTTTTGTCAATATTCATTCTGATACGAATGGGTATTCCGTTCTCTAAATATTTTTGCACACCAGACATTATTCTTTTATATGTTGGTTTGCTATCACATAAATACCTCCGGCTATCATGTGTTGATTCATTACCATCTAGTGTCACCATGATAAATGCAAATTTAAGAGGTTCTAGTATTTCAAAAAATTCTTCTAAATAATAACCGTTTGTTGTAATATCATATATGCAATGCGTAGTTTTGGAAATAAGATATTTTAAAGCATCCACAGTCGAAGGCAGCAACGGTTCTCCACCAAACAAACCTATACTATTTAGTTTATTTGCCAATTTCAATGCAGCATCAATATATTCTGTTGATATTACTTTTTTATTAGGATTTCCAACACCTTCAAAACAATATGGACACCTAAAATTACAATCGTAAGTCATGATAAAAGTCAAATGATTGCAATTTTCTCTTTGTTTTTGATCATTGGCCCTTAGCTTATGCATTATTTCGTTTTTCTTGCTTATTTCTTCGGCATCATTGCTAATGATGTATCCGCGTTTCATTAGGTTTAGAAAAAGATTTTCTTCCAGAGGAGTATTTGATATTATGATATCCTGATTTTGCCACTTCTTTATTAGTGTATACGTTGAATTATCTACTTTATCCATAGTTCCATTGAGGGAGTTAATGATTAGTGTTTTGTTTTTACCTATATCAACAGGAATTATGTGTTTAATAAGTTTCATCTTAACCTCCGTAACTCATTCATACAAAAACATATCTAAATGGCATAGTTTATGTCTTGCTAAATAAGTCAAACTTTAAATTATCCAAAATTTCATCATCACCATATATTCCACAGGACATCTCTTCATTTTTGTACAATGATGACAAAATGCATCCGCCTAGGCAGACAAATTTGTAAGCACAATGGCGACATTTATTATGGTTCATAACGCTGCGGTTTTGTAATACAGAAATGGCATCACGGTCTATAGACGCATGAGGGAAATAAGTACCCACCACCCCTTTTCCATTTTCGATGCAATCACAAAAATAAACATTTCCATCACAGGCAAAGTAGTAATTTGCAAGAAAGTCGCTACGGCATCTCTGATGTTTTAGCGTCATTGGTTCATTGGCAGCCCTACTTAATGCGCGCAATAAAGAGACTGAACTAGGTAGAAAATGGTGCGGTTGATATCCTCGCTTAATAAAATACTCACTTATTTTATTAACATCTTCTTTGCTGTTAAAATTGATATTTAAGTCTAATGGGTCTGAATAGTCAGACACAACACTGGTAAAATGCTCGAAATGAGATGCACAATTAATTTTTTCATTTTCAAGCAATGAAACCAGATGTTCAAACGACTGATAACTATTTTTGTCGATAACACTTTGGATGGATACTGCAACATTATCTTTTAATAATTGCTTAATACCATTTATAATATTTGTGTAAATCTGCCTGTCTACAATTTTCCCGGAGTATCGTCTGTGCAGATGTACATCTTCTGTACCGTCCAATGAAATCTTGACTTGTCCAATAGATTTTAATGGCAGTTGGCCATAGAACTTTAATAAATTAACGCCATTGGTTAATAAATTTAGTTTTGAATGAGGCCATTTTTTTGAAACATAATTAATCAGTCTTAATGTCGTTTCATTCAGTAGAGTTTCACCGCCTGTTATTTCTATTGTTTGCACATGTTCAACCTTATTTTTGCTGTCTGAATAGCCAGACAAAAAGTTGTAAATAGCATCTATATGGGCAGGAGTCATGTAGATGTTATTATTAATTAGCGATTTTACATAGCAATAAACGCAACGCATATTACAGCCTCGTGTCAATTCTATTTTAAAATCTAACTTGTCTGAGAAAGTATGCTTTGTATTGAAATAACCAGTATCAATCATTTTAGATTCAATAATATTTCGATTTTCGTCAGTAAGAAATTGCTTTTCATTTATTAATTTTTCAAACAACATTTTTTCATAACGGCCATATTTCGCACAGTCATCCAACTCTCGCATAGTGCAAACAGACTTGAACTCGTCCGCGTTCAGTAGTCTCCTTCTTCCAGACATGAGATTAAAAAGGAATGGCTGATATTTATTTGAGTGCATATTAATGAGTAAATTATTATAAAGCAGTGCCATAAACAAACACCATCCTAAACACCTACATCTATAAGCTGTAAAACAGTCTCTAATGCATCCCTTCCTTCTTTGTTAAAATAATGCGGAGTAGGAAGAAATTCATTTAAAGCACGCCCATATTGGTCAGTAAGGTAGTCTCTGTCCCAACCTACTACAATTCCTGTATTTGGCAACGTGACATGGTAGGGTCCCGTAGCTGTTAACCCACCAGCAACCTGTTCGCCAACAAGCGTAGCGAATCCTGTATCTTTTGCAATATTAGCAAATACTGCCGAAGCCGAATAGTTTCGGCTGCTAGTCAAAATCCATATTTTTCCTGTAAATGGTATGCGAGAGATATTTAAAGTAGATGTTGACCTCGAAGAGTTTAGATTGATATTGTTAACATTCACATTGATTCTAAAGCCGTAAGATAAAAAAGGTTTATCTTGTTCATTCAAATAAGGCAAATGATTCATCTCAAGTATTTCGAATAGTGGAAGTGCATGATTAGGGTTTCTGACATAAGCCGGATGTGCTTGAATCACATGACTGTGAGATTGCGCGATATCATAGCTTATAAAAAAAGCGTACATAGTCATCTCAGGTGCATTGTCTCTGTCATACCAGAGAGGGTACATAATTAGTGCAGGAGCTGTAATTGCAAATCCACCGCTACTATCACGCATATCAATGATTAGATATTCATACTTCTGAATTTCTTCGTAAAAATTCATGAGTTTTTGTACAAATGCCCCTGTGGGATTCATTAGGCTTCCTATATTTACATATGCTATCCTGCCTTCTTCAATTATGGATGTTTCTACTGCTTGTGACAATTCATCATGTACTATGGCTTGAAAGTGTGATGGGTCAATGCGAAAATAGAATTGGAAGAGTTTATGGTCTTCTGCAAGCAGATTTTGAGTGAGGGTTGCTTGATTGCGATAAAAAGTGCGTGAAGCGAGACTTTCAAAAGGTCCTCTAAGATGTGTGCTACTGGCTGTATAATGCAGCGAACTAGCGTGAGCAAATGGAGAAAATTGCCCGAAAAAATCACCGCGAAGAATACCCCAAAAAACCTGTTCGTCTAATGCCGGCATATATTCTAATGCGATGCCTATTTCATAAGCAAAATCCTGTAATGAATAAGGATAATTGATAATGATTTCTCTGGTTTCTTGAGCCAACTCATGAATATCTATACCAAATCTTCTTTCAAGTACACCAAAAAATGGAAATGTATCCTCTATAACTCTAACCATGAAATCAAGATCATATAACAAATCTTCAGTTGTAAGATTAAGTGGTTGAATGGGGTGAAGGTCTGCCATGGTAATTGGACGCTCTTGCTGAGGCACAGAAACTGGAGAAATAACCATAGATTGTTCAGGTGTATATTCATGCACATTTTCTGGATAATCTGCCAGTAAATTTTCATCAGATTGTTCATTGTTCCTGCCGCAACCTACGAGCAGTAGTAATAGTAAAGCCATTGCTAAAGCGGTTAATACCTTCATGATGTTCCTCCACGTTGAATTTATTCTGCTAAAATAAATCTACATTACCATTGATACATGCAATAAACTATGTAAAGGGCTCCACTTGAGTATCTACGATCAAGAATATGATCTTTCATAGAAATACTCACGAGCCTAAATATTTTCAACAATCTATTTAAATCTGAGCTCGTGAGCAATCGACAGAAAGAATGAAAAATGAATTTCTCTTCATTCTTTAGTAAGACCAGCTAGTTACATTGATGGATTAATAATTCCTTAATATTTTCTTTTGAATCCAACATCAAGTACTAGGTTTTAGCACCAATACGAGGTTACTGCAGTTGGGCGGCTGGTGTGATTACCACAACTGGGATCCATCCAAGCGTGTGGAGAAATCGAAATTTCTTCGACATCTTCCTCTGGTGTCCACATCAAATCAATGATAGGTTCTAATAAATTATTATTTTCCATTCCTTTACTCCTTTCTGCAAATATTTTAAAATGCTATCGTTTTATATAATACAAGATGTATGTAATAAGACGAACATTCAAATATTTGCTATTTTTTCTACATTATATCATTTGTTTTATGATTTGCAATCAAAAGTTCTAAAATTTATTTTATTTCTGTTCTAAAAAAACCAAGATTCAACTTCTTGCAAAATGAAAGAAGTTGAATCTTGGTTTTTGTTTTGATTCAGCCAATGCCGTTTTGTTAAAAAATTTAAATCGGTGTGATATAAACCGTGTTAGTGTCCGGATTCCATTCAGATGGTGTATCAGTAATCACCAAAAGCACATTGAGCGATAAAAATACATACTCACCAAAAACAGTGGAAACAACGTCAAATTCTAAAATATCGTCATCAGTATCTACATGCGTCAGATGTTTGGTACTTAACTGGTGGCTTAGATGCATTTCTGACGTTGAAATATCAACCATACGTGCAATAGGGTCATAACTAACTTCGATTCCCAGTGCATCTGAAATAGTTAGCACATCTTCAAGTGCTAACATGACCCAGCCATTGACACGCATGGTTGGGACACTAAAGTATTGCTGGGCATCGTTTATTTTAATATGCGTTTCTACATAGTTTGAACTATAAACCCAAGGAAAGTCAATGTTTGGCAGACGATGATTAAAGTAATCGTCCAGCCAAAGGGTTCTTGTTTCCAGCCATTCTATCAAATAATTGATTTGGCCATCAAAGCTGCGCATTTCACGTATTTCATCCCTTAATACCCAGCTCCATTCACGATAATTATCTTCGCTCAACAGATTATGCCTTTCGAAATTGCGAAGGAAGTCATTTTCAAACTGCGTGGACATGTAGCGGATATTTGATATTGTATCGGCAATTTGGTTGGGCATAATCTCGTTCCAACGTTGCGCAACCAAACTGCTAAACTCTGGCATACCCATCAGATACCAAAACCAATAGCAATGAATTGCGGCATACAGTCCTTCTGGATTAGCGACAGCCAATACATTGCCGCTGGTTTGGTCAAAATCCCAAATAGGCCCCATATGCAGGCGGCGGTTTTCCCCCTGTCCTTTGATTTGCATAAATTGACTGGAAAAACCGGTATCCACATCTTTTATCCATTCGTGTATGATATAAAAGTCTATAAATGAAGGTACATCTATTAGTGCAGTAATCGCATTCCAATCATGCGCGCGTATCGCATGGCTTACGGCAGATATATATGCATTTGCATAGTCCAGATGCGCGTCCATAAGCATGTTTGAACCGGGCCAGCGCAACTCGTATGCACGTTCGTTTACAATAAAAACATGATCATCTTCGGGAATATATTCTGCTCTTAAAATATGCGCGTCCAATTGCAGAAAATATTCGCTAATGGCTGGATCAGGGTCAAATGCAAGGTCTGCCCTGCCTGGCGCAACATTGCGTTCATCCGTTAATTCATAAACCCCCATATATTCGCCATTGATATACAAATGTACAAACTGTGACATTGGAACAAAATCCATGCTTCCAAGTGCGCGCCCCAAATAAAAAGCAGTATGATTTCTAAGCAGTGTTTTATCAAAATGATTGGCAAGCAAAATCCAATCGCGATGCGGATAATCCGACCCCATCAGATGGCGTGCTTCGGGAAAACGTAGACGAAGCGGGCGTTTATCATACCCATGTACCCATGTGGAGTTGCCACGGCCGCGAATGCGCACATCCTCTTCATTAAACGCCCACTCGGCAGAAGTGCCGCGCAGGGTCAATGACCCAGGATGCCAATCCGTCCGTTCTGCTTCAAACGGATGCAATGTACTGGTCAGATGAAGCGATGGAAATGTATCATGGGTATTAGCCCCTGTTAACATATCTTGAAATATAAATAACAATAGTGCAGACGATAGAATAGAAACGACCATAATGATTATCAATTTTTTCATTTTTTCGGCTCCTTATTGAACAACAGCGGACAAATCCCTATGAATCTGACTAGAAGTGTGATACCATGCCAAGTAAAATATGTCAAGGACAAGCGGTGTTTATGAGGTGAAAAACATGGATAAAATGGTAACGGAATTAAATATCATGATTGACGGGCTAAAGAAAAAGGCAAATGCCTTAGCAGAAATTTTAAATATTACAGAAAATCAGCGGACGGTCATTGAAAGTGAACTTTCTTTTGAAGAAATTCGCGATATTATTTTTCAAATGAACGAAGGCAAACAGGCGGCAATACAAATCGTGCGCACCTGCGACGACATGTTTGAAGCTATGCTAAAAGACATTGGTCAAGACTTAGAATCCCGTCAAGATATGTACAAACCACAGGTAAGGAAGATGCAAGAGGGCATACGAAAGGTGATGGACTTGGACGTAAAAATTCGCATTGGCGAAGAAGAAAACAATAGGCTTTTAGATGAAAAACGCGGAGGCTTTCCTGCGCAAACGGTTTCAGCAACCCCTGTAACCCCGGTAGCCACCACAACGTCAGCACTGCCACTGGAAAATGCAACGGTAGGATCAACAATGACCCAAAGTTCAGGTCTAAAACCGAAAGCTGCGCCGATACAAATGAACTCGATGCGTGTGGCTAAAGCTTACGAAGATGGGTCTAAAAATTACAAAGGATAGCCGCACTGTGACACGTAATGTCATAATCTTTTATGCCCTTTTCACGTAAGTTGTGATATAATGCTAGGATACTATCATAATGTATTGTCATTTTTAGAGGTGAAGATATGGACTATTCTAAGTTAGGCAAGCGGCGTAAAAGCAAGCAAAGTTCGCAAACTACCCGTGTGCGCAATAAAATTAGCCTATTAATGCTGCGTATTTCTTTGGCTATCGTACTCATTGGCGGTTTTGCCATCATGGGTGCAGTGCTTGGGCTTTATTTGGGTATTTTGGACAACGCGCCCGCGCTCAATTTAGACCTTTCGCGTTCAGGCTATCACAGTTCAGTGATTGTAAATGTGCATACAGGCGAAGAAATGGTGCGTTTGCATGGCGGGCATAATCATGAAACCGCTACGATTGACCAAATTCCACTGCATGTGCAAAATGCTTTTATTGCGATTGAAGACGAACGTTTTTGGGAACATAATGGTGTTGATATCCGTGCGATTGGTCGCGCCGCATACACGATTATATACACTGCGGGCGCAAGAACCGAAGGTGCAAGTACGATTACCCAGCAGTTGATTAAAAACATGCTTGAAGCATTTGATTCCGACTTGATTACTAAGTTGCAAGAGCAGTATCTTGCCATTAATTTTGAACGCGATTTAACGGAAATGTTTGATGGTAACAACCGTGCCGCAAAAGAATTTATCCTAGAATCTTATTTGAACATCATTAATCTTGGGCGCAGCAATTATGGCGTTCAGGCGGCGGCGCAGTTTTATTACGGGGTAGACGTTTCCGAACTGACTGTTGCCCAGGCGGCTACCATTGCTGCTATTACGCAAAATCCTTCGCGGTTCCCGCCGGATACCCGCTCTGCAAACAACTGGGTGCGCGCGCAGTTGGTTCTGGAAAACATGCACCGTCTTGAAATGATAACCACCGAAGAGTTTGAAGAAGCCATGGAAGAAGTTGAACTTGAAGATGGCACAATGATTGGCGCAGTGTACAATACTATTTTCCGCATGGAAGGCGGCGGGGCTCGTCCAATCGTTTCTCACTTTGACTGTTTTACCGACGCGCTGATAGACGCTGTACGCGACGATTTAATGCGCGAATTTGGTTTAACACGCGATATGGCCAATGCTCAAATTTTTACCCAAGGGCTTACCATTTATTCCACACAAAATTTGGAAATGCAAGGGGTAGTAGATAGGATCTTCTTAGATGACTCCTATTGGCCCGAAGCTGACTTTACGCTGGATATCGACTATAGCATGTCTATTTACAACACCATTACAAATCAATACCGCCACTACCGTACCGAGCGTGACGGCTTCCGCAATATGGATGAAGTCTATGCTTTTGTAGAAACATTCCAAGCCGAGCGCATGTTTGGCGGGGACGAACTTGTGGAATCTAACGAGCTATTGTTAGTCACACCGCAACCCCAAGCCGCATTTGTTTTGCTTGACCACCACACAGGGCATGTTTTGGCGTTGCGTGGTGTACGCGGTGAAAAGGGGCAAAACCGTACATTTAATCGTGCAACACAATCTACCCGTTCACCGGGCAGTCAAATGAAGCCTTTAGCAACATTCGCGCCTGCTTTTGAACTAGGCATTTTGCAACCGGGCTCGGTTGTTGACGATGTGCCATTTACATCTATCAGCGGCGGCGATGTATGGTCGCCCCGCAACTGGTGGGGCAGTGAATTTGAAGGACTTAGCTCTGCAAGGCGTGGGCTTTACCGCTCTATGAACGTCGTGTCCGTCCGCGCAATGGTTGCGCCTGAAATTCCTCATGTTGGCGCAGACAGAGCATTTATGTTTTTGCAAAATTTTGGGCTTACAACCATCGTTGATAGATATACACGTGCCTCTGACGGGCGTGTATTTTCTGACCTTGGCGGCGCAATGACGCTGGGTGGATTAACGCACGGCGTAAGGCTTATTGAACTTGCTGGTGCTTATGGTTCTTTTGCAAACATGGGCGAATTAAACCGCCCTGTGCTTTACACAATGGTGCTCGACCACAATGGTGTAGTGCTTTTGGATAACAGGACTGAACCCCAGCGCATTTTGCAAGATACCACTGCTTATTTGATTATTGACAGCCAAAAAAATACGATGACCGCCTCAGGCGCAACAGGTGGGCAGGTAAACTTTACAAACCAACAGATGCGTAATAGCATCCCAATATCGGGTAAAACAGGCACATCTCAAGATAGCGGAGACTTAGGCTTTTCAGGTTCTACCGCATATTTCACTGCTTCAATTTGGATGGGCAATGACTCCAACCAGCGTATGTCACGCAGCGCAAGCAGTTATCATTTACGTGCATGGCGCGCCATCATGGAAGAAATCCATGAGGGTCTACCGCCGCGTGATTTTCCACGGCCATCGGGTATTGTTAGTGTAACCATTTGCCGCGACTCTGGGCATTTGGCAACGGATTTGTGCCGTGCCGACCCGCGTGGAAGTCGCGTAACCAGCGATATTTTTGCGTCTCAGTGGAGGCCAACCCAAGAATGCACCGTGCATCAACGTTTCACATACTGCACAACCCATGGGCTGGTCGCGGGTGAATTTTGCCCACCCGACGCGGTTTCAAACCGCGTTGGGCTAGTACGCTCTATCCCAATCACTGACCCAACCGCAAATGTGCGTGACCGCCATGTCGAATTCCCGGCGGCTGTGCTTGCCGGTACGGTTTGTTATCTGCATTTGCCCGGTTCCAACGAGGGCTCAGGCTTGTGGGATACATCAGACCCATGGAGTCCATTTGGCAATACACAAACAACACCGGGACTAGGAATACTCCCCCCGATTAACCAATCTACCCCTTCATCCCCAATCGCCGGAGAGTGGAGCCCTATCATTCCATCTCCACCAATACAAAGTGGAGGGGAAACCCAATTCAACGATATCCAACAGCCAACCCAGCCGCCGCCCCCTATACCCGGTAATACGCTGCCGCCAATAGGCAGCACTCAAACCCAGCCCCCAGCAGAGCCACCACCATCAAGCGGTGTTTTTTGGCCCGCAATGCCTCTGCCCGATGAACCCTCACCAGCCAATGAGTAGCCACTTCCACCATGTGCCTATACTCCTACAGGAGTCTATTGACGCGCTAAAAATTAATCCTGATGGGATATATGTAGATGGTACTCTGGGCGGCGGCGGTCATTCGTCGTTGATTATAAAATGTTTACGCAATGGGCGGCTAATAGGTATAGACAAAGACGAGGACGCATTAGCTGCCGCAAGTGCGAAAATACAAGCCGAGGCACCCCGTTTCACTGCTGTGCGTGGCAACTTTCATGATATCCCCGACATTCTACAAAGCCTAAACATCCCCGCTGTCGATGGTATTCTATTAGACTTGGGCGTGAGTTCTCACCAGTTAGACACAGGCGCACGTGGATTCTCTTATCGCATAGATGGCCCATTAGATATGCGCATGGATAACCGTACTGAACTCACGGCGCATACGATAGTAAACACCTACGGTGAAAAAGAAATCGCTGACATACTCTTCAACTTTGGTGAAGAACGTCGCTCGCGCCGTATCGCAAGTGCTATTTGTGCCGAAAGGGTAATTGCCCCAATAGAAACCACAGGGCAATTAGCCAGCCTCATTGAGCGGACATGCCCCAGACGTAAACAAGGCGAAGCCCACCTCGCAACGCGTTCATTCATGGCACTGCGCATTGCTGTAAACGACGAACTGAATCCGCTGTTTTCTGCGCTAACCAATATCATTCAAAAATCTTTAAAACCAGATGGACGCATAGCTGTAATCACGTTCCACTCGTTAGAAGACCGCATAGTAAAAACGGCATTTCAAAAACTAGCAGCACCTTGTGAATGCCCCAGAGATATTCCATACTGCGTATGTGGCAAAGAACCCATCGTGCAGAAAATCACTAAAAAACCAATACGACCCTCTCTACAAGAGCTTGCCGAAAACAACCGCGCACACAGTGCAAAAATGCGCGTTGCCGAACGGAGGTAAAGTTTGAAAAAAGCTAGAGGCAGGACGTTGGCTAGAGCAAGACATTTTGTGGCACAGAAATGAAGCCCCGCTAAAAGTGACAATTTTAGGAATCAGAGAAGAAGACTAAGCAGGAACGGAT
>Ga0131853_10000575_pt1 | contig 66814 bp, 60 predicted proteins | sample TergutLab28metaG_FD_92764 | JGI IMG/M metagenome (GOLD analysis project Ga0131853, IMG submission 92764) | Labiotermes labralis P1 segment gut microbial communities from Petit-Saut dam, French Guiana - Lab288 P1 (version 2) (version 2) | ecosystem: Host-associated > Arthropoda: Insects >... | reverse complement strand
CGCGAGATATTGTTTGGTTGAGTGCGCTATGTTTGCACTCGTTTCCGCGCCACGTGCGCTCGGTTTTTGAGCGTGTTCGTGAGCGCGGCGCTTTTGATCAAACTTTTGGCGCGCAAAAGTTTGCTGGATTGGCAAGGACTGGTCCTTGCCGCGCCGCGCGCGCCCGCGCAACGCCTGCCGCCGTGGCGGCAATAGGTTTTTAGGGCAAAGCCCTAAAAACCTGCGCGCATTCGCGCGCAAAACGGTCTAAGGCGCAACGCGCCTTAAGCCCGCGCCGCAGGCGCTATTCTATATTCTGAATCTGCTCACGAATCTTCTCAATCTCCGATTTCATCTCGACGACACGTTTTGAAATCTCCAAATCGTTGGCTTTCGAGCCGATTGTGTTAACTTCGCGGTTCATCTCCTGCACGATAAAATCAAGCTTTTTGCCGATCGGATTAGAACTTTGCAGCGTTTTCTCAAACTCCGAAATATGCGAGCGCAACCGCACCGTTTCCTCCGCGACAGCGGTTTTGTCCGAGAATATCGCAACTTCGGTTAGGATTCGTCCCTCGTCGGCGGTGATTCCAACGGCTTCAAGGGTTTGATTTAGTCTTTCCCTAAGCTTGTCCGCGTATTCGCGCGCCGTTTGCGGCGAACGTTCTTCCACGAACACAAGTTCGGCAAGAATGTTGGCAAGACGGGATTCTATATCGGTTAACATGCGTTCGCCCTCGGATTGCCGCATGGTATTAAAGTTCTCACATGCTTCGCCCAAAACCGTTGATACCATTGAGAACATGGCATCTTCGTCGATCTTCGCGTATTCGGTTTTGAAGATATCCGAAAAGCGTGTCAAAGTTGACGCCCTTACATCGTTGACAACTCCAAGCTCCTCAAGGCTTGCGAAAGCGGTGATATAGCTTTGCGCAAGCTGTTTGTTGATAATTACTTCCTTTGTATCTTCCTCTTTTTGGTCGATGGTGATAAACACCTCAACCTTGCCGCGAGATATGTATTTTGTCATAAACGAGCGGACGCGTTCTTCCAAAAAAGCATAATGCCGCCCCGGAATTTTGATGAAAAAGTCCGAGTATCGGCTGTTTACCGATTTAATGTTCACTTTTATCTCGAAACTGCCGCCTTCGGTGCCGACAGCGATTAATTGCTCCGCCGTGCCGAAGCCCGTCATACTTTTCAGCATATTATCACCTGATTTATCTCAAATTTTACGCATATTACCACATTATACATCATTATACATCACCAATGCGAAAATTACAAGTATTAATTTCCTGAAATCAAACCGGCGACGCCATCAATGTTCATATATGTATTTGGCACGGTTCCAACAATTATCGTTTCCGCGACGGGGATTTGCGTCGCGACCTGCACGTGGGTGTTTCCGGTGGGCATAATGATTTCGATGTTCGTTCGGATATCCAGCAAAATCTGATGTTTCGTCTGATTTATACCCGCGCTTGTGAAGTTGTGCAGCATTTCGACCTCCGCATCACCCGCGGGAAGCAGATTTATCGAAATTCGCGGCCCGCGCCCGGCGAGCAGCTGCGACCTCGATAGATTTCCGATGGGAATTGCGATTGGCTGCGTGTCGATATGCCAAAGCCGCTCGTTGATAAGCAGCATAAGCTCGGATTTTAGGAGGTTGACGAGTTGGATATTCGTTCGAATCGCCTCAACGTTACCGTCGCGGGATTTATCAACCTCAACAAGGTCGTTGTAGTCGAATGCCCCGCCGAACGCGAGCTTTTCGGCAACCGCAAGGTTAATCTCTCGAACGGCGAGATTTCGCGCGCGGGTTTGGGCGATTGTGTCGATTGCGGGCTTCATGCGGGTTTCGAATATACTGAACCCGGCGAATACAAGCGCGATGATGAGCAACCATGTTAAAACGGGCGAAAATCTGCGGCGCCTTGCGCGACCGCGCAGGCGTGGTCGGTGTTTCCTGCTGAATCTGAAACGAGATTTAAACTTTCGAATTGTGACGTTGCGCGTAGCCATAGATTTTCACCCCCAAAATATTATACTATGCGGAAATCGGCGGGGATGTTACAAATTTGGGGACTTACTTGCAAATTTGGCGGGAATGTGGTAGAATAGTGGAAAAGAGGGGGAATAAATATGTCTATAAAAGACGACCAATTAGGGATGAAATGGTTTTATTTTCGTTATTTCATATTCGGACTCGGTTTTCTTACACACGGCATTTTTCTATTGCGTATATTTTCAATTTTTGGGGCAGGATACAATTTGCCTTTTACTTTAGCTTTCTCAGTTATAAATGCAGTCGCATTTGTGATTGCGGCGATTGGATTTTTCATGAAAAAAACTTGGTTTTTGAAAGCGTTTGTTTTTATGGCAGTATCCAATATTTTAAACTCGTTAGTATCATTCATTACCGACGGCGAAATAGCGTTTACTATTGCTTCGTTGCTTACTTCAATTATTTTTGTGTTAGAGTACATTTATTTTAATAAGAGGAAGTTTATGTTTAAAAGATAATTTTAAAATTTTTCCAAAATTATCGTTGACAATGGTGTTTAACTGTGTTATACTACCTAAATGCATTGACAAAAATCGTCAATGAAACGACACAAAGTGATTGCCATGCCTTACGGCAGGCTGTCGTTATAATGGAATTAGTAGAAAAAATCTTGACTGTAAAGATTTTTTGTTACCTTCATCCATTTCAACACGTAGTTTGTGTTATAACCGCGCAGAAAAGGTTTTAAAGCGTTTTCGCAAACGCACCTTTATGGCGAGTCTTGGGTAATAGGAGGGATTACGAATATGTACGCAATTATGGAAACGGGCGGAAAACAGTATAAAGTAGCGGTTGGCGACACATTGTTTATCGAAAGATTGGAAAAAGAAGCCGACGATAAAGTTACTTTCGACAAAGTTATTTTGCTTGCTGATAAAAGCGGTGTAAACGTTGGCGCGCCTTATGTTGATGGGGCGACGGTTAACGCGAAAGTTCTGAAAAACGGTAAGGCGAAGAAAATTATCGTTTTCAAAATGAAACCGAAAAAAGGCTATCGTAAAAAACAAGGTCACAGACAGCCTTACACGCAAATTGAGATTACAGGGATTAATTCTTAATAGGAGTTTGCAAAGATTTTGCGCCTATTAGTCAAAATTTTTGCAAACAATAAAAAATCGAAATACTAAATTTGCGTCAAATTGCGCAATAGAGCGCAAATACAATAATTAAGCTTTCAAGAATTTTAGTGCATATTGGTCAAAAACACGACGGAGCGTATATCGGTATATCCGACGACGGGTTTTTGGACAATAGGTGCAAAATTATTGGAAGTACTGAAAGAGGAGTGAAAAATATGGCTCACAAGAAAGGTGTCGGTAGTACTAAGAACGGTCGCGATTCGGCGTCGCAGAGACTGGGTGTGAAACGCGCTGACGGTCAATTTGTTCTTGCCGGCAATATTTTGGTAAGACAACGCGGAACGAAAATACATCCCGGAATTAACGTTGGCAAAGGTAGCGACGATACATTATTTGCTTTGATTGACGGAAACGTGAAATTCGAGCGTAAAGGAAAAGATAAGAAGCAAGTTTCTATTTACGCCGCGTCGTAAGCAGGCAAGCCTGTATTACAAAGCATGAAACAAACTATAATATGGGGTGTATATCCATAGGGTATGCGCCCTTTTAGTATATTAATAGTTCTGCCGTTGCCACGGCGGGTTTTTGCGCCCAACGGGCACGGGCTTTTAGGGTTTTGTACTAAACCCTTTTTCGGGTCCGTCCCGAGAGCGTGTGTCCTGCCGGACTGGCGGTAAGGGCTCTGCCCTTGCGGTAGGTTTCAACCAATCATACTTCGTCAAAAAGCGACTCGCATTCTTGGGAAACCTTCAAGGACGAACCGTTAGCCAAAACAAGTTTTGGACGGTTCTGCCCCAATCCAGCATTTGAGACTTAGATTGCGTGGCTTTTCGCAAGCGATAGTCGGTAACGGCGGCTCGCGCTTGCGCGTAGCAATTACATTACGCCGTTTTGACGCGCATTTTGCGTCCAAAGTGCAGTGGCGTAAGATTTTTCGAAAGTTGTCAAAATCTTTGATTTTGCTAACAACTTTCATAAAGATTTTTGGTTTTCAAAAGCTTGGCTGTGGCATCAAAATTTCACACTAAAGGTATCCTTCGGTTTAGCCAAATCGAAGATTTGGAACCTCAGTATAATTTTGTTAATGCCACGTCCTTGAGGATTGTCCGAGAAAACGAGCAGTTTTGTGGCGAAGTTTGATTGGGTACGATTGACGGCTCGCGGGTCGCTCTCAAACGAACGCGGTTTTATATCTCGCTAATCTTTCCCGACTCCCGTTGGTCGCTGGATAATTCGACTAAAGCTTACAAAATACGTAAGCTAAGTCTCATTTACCGCGAATGCGGTTCGCTAACCCAAGAAGCGGCGCGTTTACAATAGCGCTATAGCGCGTGTGCGCCGCAAGTTTTACTAAATTTTTTGCGAAAAAATTTTCGGGGATTGATAAGGGTGTTCGATAACACCCTTATCGCTCTGCGGCAGCAGCCGCACATATGCGCTTGTCAGCGCAGACAGAACGCGCCCGCAGGCGCAAAATGGCTTTAGGGCAACGCCCTATAAAAGGAGAAACATTATGTTTATAGACATTGCGAAAATCACAGTTAAATCAGGGGACGGCGGGAACGGCGCGGTATCATTTCACCGCGAGAAGTACGTTGCCGCTGGCGGTCCTGACGGCGGCGACGGCGGGCGAGGCGGCGACGTTGTTTTGGTTGCCACAAAAGATAAAAACACACTGCTTGACTTTAAGTATCACAGAAAATACGCCGCCGAGGACGGCGAAAAGGGGCGCGCCGGAAATTGCTCGGGCAAGAATGGCGCGGATTTAATTATTGAAGTTCCGGCGGGAACCTTAGTTAAAGATCCGCAATCCGGCAAAATTATTGCCGACCTTTACGCAGACAAGCGGTTCGTTATCGCCAAAGGCGGCAACGGCGGTTTCGGCAACGCTAGATTTGCCAGCGCGACGCGACAAGCGCCGAAGTTCGCGAAACCCGGAATTCCCGGCGTTGAACGGGAAATTATTTTAGAGCTTAAATTGATCGCAGACATCGGCCTGCTCGGCTTTCCGAACGTCGGAAAATCGACGTTTTTATCGGTAGTAAGCGACGCAAAGCCGAAAATCGCGAACTATCATTTTACCACACTTTCGCCAAATTTGGGCGTGGTTAGTATGGGATTTGACGGGTTTGTTGTCGCCGATATTCCGGGAATTATCGAGGGCGCGAGCGAGGGCGTCGGATTGGGGCACGAGTTTTTGCGCCATATCGAACGGACACGGCTTTTGATTCATATCGTTGACGTTTCCGGCATTGAGGGGCGCGATCCGATTGAGGATTTTGACACAATTAACAACGAACTCGCGCAATATTCGCCGAAACTTGCTGAAAAACCACAAATCGTGGCGGCAAATAAGATGGATATTCCATCGTTTAATGATCATTTCCCACAATTTAAGGAAGAATTAGAGTCAAGAGGGCACAAAGTTTTCGCCATTTCGGCGGCGACAAAGCAGGGCGTGACCGAACTGCTAAACTACGCGTATGAGCAGCTTTCGAAGATTCCGCAGGAGGAATTCGAGGTTGATTATGTTGAGTCCGATATGCTTGAATCGCTTGAGCCAAGCGAGATTACCGTGACACTTGAAGATGGTGTATACGTTATTGAAGGCGAGCGGGCGTTGCGGCTGATCGGTTCGGTTAACCTTGACGATTACGAATCGTTGCAGTATTTCCAGCGCGCACTGCGACGAATGGGGATTATTGATAAGCTAAAAGAAGCGGGCGCAACCGACGGCAGCGCGGTTTATATGTACGGTGTCGAGTTCGAGTATGCGGACTAAAAATCGTACCGCGCCTAAAAGCGCGAGATGTTCTTTGGTTGAATGTGCTATGTTTGCACTAACTTCCGCGCCACGTGTGCTCGTTTTTTGAGCATGTTCGTGAGCGCGGCGCTTTTGTTCAAACTTTTGGCGCGCAAAAGTTTGCGGGATTGTTAAGGGCTGGTCCTTAACAAAGTAAAATATAAAATATATATTGAAGTATTGACAGGTTTCGCGATTTATTGTATTATATAATATTAAGAAGTAAAATGCTTGAAATGACAAGATTTTTTGGAGGTATGACATATGAAACTTAGCGGCGCGGATATTATTGTTGAAAGTTTGATCGAGCAGGGTGTTGACACCGTTTTCGGGTATCCGGGCGGTTGGATTTTGCATGTTTACGATTCATTATATAGATATTCGGACAAAATTAATCATATCTTGGTCGCGCACGAGCAGGGCGCGGCGCACGCGGCAGACGGCTACTCCCGCGCAAGCGGCAAAGTAGGCGTTTGTTTGGCGACAGCTGGACCGGGCGCGACGAACTTGGTTACAGGCATCGCCACCGCTTATATGGATTCGATTCCTATGGTCGCGATTACTTGTAACGTGAACCGCGGGATGTTGGGGAAAGACAGTTTTCAGGAAATCGACATCGTGGGCGTGACTTCGCCCATTACAAAGCATAATTTTATCGTTAAACGACCGGAAGATATCGCTCCGACCATTCGCCGCGCGTTCGAGATTGCGAATTCCGGGCGAAAAGGTCCGGTTTTGGTTGATATTACTAAAGACGCGACGGGTGAGGAAGCGGAGTTTGAATCCCTTGTAGGGGCGGCATCCTGCCGCCCGTCTGCAAAAGATTTGTTATCTGATGCAAAAGATTTATCATCCGCGGGCGGCAAAATGCCGCCCCTACAAACCTCTTCCACTTTCACCGATAAAGATATCTACACCGCGGTGGGAATGATTGAAAGCAGCGAAAAACCGCTTATATTTATTGGCGGCGGCGTGATTTCGTCCGACGCGGGAGAACAACTTGCGGAACTTCAGAAATTAGTTGACGCGCCGGTTACGCATTCTCTCATGGGAATCGGCGGGTTCGACCGAACAAACGAGATGTCCACCGGAATGTTAGGAATGCACGGTTCGAAGGTTTCGTCACTCGCGATTAAGAATTGCGACTTGTTGATCGCGATTGGAACGCGATTTTCGGACAGAGTTACTTGCAACACCTCGATTTTCGCGAAAAATACGAAAATTTTGCATATTGACATTGACCGCGCGGAGATTAACAAAAACATTTGCGTTGACGAGTTTATTTTGGGCGATGTGAAAGATGTTTTGACCGCGCTTAACAAGAAATTGAAGCCCGCGAAGCACGATACGTGGACAAGCTCGATTAAAGAGTGGAAATTACAATACCCGACGGCGATTCAGTCCGATCATTTCACCGCGCAGGAGATTATTCGAACGATCGGCGATACCGTTGACCGCGATAATACGGTTATTTGCACCGATGTCGGGCAACATCAAATGTGGACGGCGCAGAATTATCCGTTCACTACGCCGCGCACGTTTGTGTCAAGCGGCGGCTTGGGAACTATGGGATTCGGACTTGGCGCGGCGATTGGCGCGAAAATTTCGTGCCCCGACAAAACGGTGATCAACATTACCGGTGACGGTTGTTTCCATATGAATATGAACGAAATTTCGACGGCGGTGACATACAAAATTCCCGTTATCGATATTATTATAAATAACAATGTTTTAGGCATGGTTCGGCAATGGCAGCGGATGTTCTACGACAAGCGATTCTCGAATACGACGCTTGATAAAAAGACGAACTATGACATGGTTGCGCAAGGTTTAGGCGCGGTTGGGGTTACAGTAAGGAATCAAGCCGAATTTAAAGCGGCGCTTGAAACGGCGATGAAGCAAACCGATACGCCGACGGTGATTAACTGTGTTGTTGATCCTGATTTGACGGTGTTTCCGATGGTTCCGCCGGGCGCGGATGTGGAAGATCCGATTATGGAGTAGAAATTTTTGGAATTATCCCTTGAAATAGTTTTTTACAATCCTCAGTCACTGCGTGACAGCTCCTTTGCCAAAGGAGCCTTAAAAGCAAAAGCCCCCTGAGGCAAAGGGGGTGCCCGTAAGGGCGGGGGATTGTTATATGCCAATACTATAAACAATGGTATGATTCCGATTATTTTTTAATATAGGAGATGATATCTATGAAAATGAAGAAAATATTGTGTGTGATATTGGCGATAGCGTTGTTGCCCGTATTCGGCGGGGTGTTTGCGGTGCAGTCGGACGGTGAATCTGTTGACAGAATTAGTGTAATATTGGACGGCGAAAGGTTGGAGTTCGACGTCGAGCCGATAATTATTGATAATCGTACACTCGTGCCGTTCCGCGCGATATTCGAGGCGTTGGGATTTGAGGTTGAGTGGGTTGAGTCCGAAGCTCAAATAGCAGAAATAAATATCATGCTTAGTATAAGTGATAATGCCGAAGTTTTTGATTGGGTTTTCGATAGACCGGCGGTAGGGGCGGGGAACGACTTCGGAATGATTGGGCTTCAAATCGGAAGTTCAGCTATGTTGATTGGTAGTGATTTCGCTTATTCCCCTTACTATAATTTCCGTTGGATTACCCTCGACGTCCCGCCGCAAATTGTGGATAACCGCACGCTTGTGCCGCTTCGAGCGATTGCCGAGGCGACGGGCGCGGACGTTGAATGGGACGCGGACACGCAAACGGTTACAATTACTACTAATTATGTTGCATGGTACGATGACACGCAAACGGTGACAATTACTACTAATTAAGGAGATTTGTATATGAATTTTAAGAAAATTGCTATTTTAACACTCGCGGTCGTACTTCTTCCGCTAATACTTACCGCTTGCGGCGGGGGAAATAACGCCGCCACGCAAGACGGCATAAACGGAAGATGGACGCACGTTAGAACCACCACGGGAGATTATGGCGAGCCGCTTGAACTACACGAACTTGCCGATACTCCGCCGATTTTGGATATAATCGGCGACAGAATCATCTTCACCACCTTTTGGGGAAGCACAATTGAGGGAGTTTTAACCGAAACGGGCGAGAATAGCTATGAAGTCACCGAAATCGTTACTCGTTCTGTGGATTTTACGTGGGATTCAGATGAAACGTACTTTGTCACTTACGATTCGACGAACGGGTTGTTGCGATATACGCATACCACCGATATTGGCGAAGATGTACATTATTATTTTACGAGAGGCGGGAACTAAATGGAAGAAATCAGACGGCGCGTAATTTCAATACTTGTGGCGAATAACGCCGGTGTGCTTAACAAAGTCGCGGGACTTTTCGCGCGCAGAGCGTATAATATCGACAGTCTTTCTGTCGGCGAAACCGAGAATCCCGACACGTCGCGTATGACAATCGTGGTTCACGCCGACGATTTGACGCTTGAACAGATTAAGAATCAGCTTGCGAAACTGATTGATGTCATTGAGATTACGGTGCTACGCACCGCCGCGGCGGTATTGCGCGAGCATGTGCTTGTGCATGTTGAAACTGACGGACATCGCGCGGATATTATGTTTGTCGTGGATACTTTCCGCGGAAATGTGGTTGATATTTCGCAAAACGCGCTGATAGCCGAGCTTACCGGCTCGCCGTCGAAGATTAGCGCGTTTATCAAAAATTTGAAGCCGTTCGGGATTAAATCCCTCGTTAGAACCGGCGTAACCGGCTTGCAACGCGGCGACACAATGTAGGTGCTTCTGACGCCCGCAGTAATGTTTTGAACGTAGGGGCGTCATTCTGACGCCCGCAGTAATATCTTGGCAGTAATATCTTGTGCGAGCGGGCGGCAAAATGCCGCCCCTACAAATAATAATTATTAAATTTCATATACATAAGGAGTGGTAAAAATGGCAAAAATGTATTACGACAAGGATTGTAATTTGGATTTATTGAAAGGTAAAACCGTGGCGATTATCGGTTACGGCTCGCAAGGACACGCGCACGCGCTTAATCTTCATGAAAGCGGCGTAAACGTTATTGTTGGACTGTATAACGGAAGTCCGTCTTGGGAAAAGGCTGAAAAAGCAGGTTTGACGGTTGCGACTGCGTTCGACGCGGCGGCAAAGGCTGATATTATCATGATTCTTGTTAACGACGAGAAGCAAAAAGAGTTATACGAAGAAAGTATCGCGCCGAACCTTAAAGCGGGTAAATCGCTTGTATTCGCGCACGGATTTAACATCAATTACGGACAAATCAAGCCGCCGGCTGACGTTGACGTTTGGCTTGTGGCGCCGAAAGGTCCGGGGCACACGGTTCGTTCGCAATACCAAGAGGGCCGCGGCGTTCCGGCGCTTTTCGCAGTTTATCAAGACGCGACGGGCAAAGCGAAAGACTTGGCGTTGGCTTACGCTTCAGGCGTTGGCGGCGGACGCGCGGGAATTTTGGAAACCACGTTCCGTGAAGAGTGTGAAACCGACCTATTCGGCGAACAAGCGGTGCTTTGCGGCGGCGCGGCGGAACTTATTAAAGCAGGATTCGAAACGTTGGTTGAAGCGGGTTATCAGCCGGAAATCGCGTATTTCGAGTGCTGTCACGAATTGAAGTTGATCGTTGATCTAATCGCCGAGGGCGGCTTGAGTTATATGAGATATTCTATCAGCGATACTGCCGAATACGGCGATTACGCGACAGGAAAACGCATTATCACCGACGATACGAAGAAAGAAATGAAGAAAGTTTTGGCTGAAATTCAAGACGGAACTTTTGCGAAAAGCTTTATTCTTGAAAATCAATCGGGCCGCGCAGGCATGACCGCTCGACGCCGAATGGAAAACGAAACTTTGATCGAAAAAGTTGGCGGAGAACTGCGTAAGATGATGAGTTGGTTGAAGAAGTAATTTTTGCGCCCTGCGGGCGCGGGGGCTTTTAGGACTTTGCCCTAAAAACCCTTTTTGCCGCTGAGGCGGCGAGCTTATGTCACTGACTCGGCAAAAAACGCCGAGGAAACGGCACAAGGAAATGCCACGCGCTATGCGCGGGCTGCCGTTACCGGACGGGCGGTAAGGGCTCTGCCCTTACGGTAGGTTTCAACCAATCGAGCTACGGCAAAAACTGCCTTGCTCTCTTGGGAAACCCTTCGTTTGAGACTTCGCTTGCGTGAATTTTCGCAAGCGGTAGCCGAAAAGTGCAGGGGCGTAAGATTCTTGCGTTTTTTGCAAGAATCCACAGCCATCTGCAAGGACGAACCGTTATCGAAATCAAGATTTCGACGGTTCAGCCTCAAGCCCCAAAAATTTTTTCACAAAAAATTTAGTAAAACTAGCGGCGCAAACGCGCTATGGCGCTATTAAAAGCGCGCCGCTTATTGAGTCAGCGAACCGCTTTCGCGGTAAATGAGACTTAGCTTGTGTATTTTACAAGCTGTAGTCGAATTATCCAGTGAGCGTAAGCGAGTCGGGAAAGATTAGCGAGATAAGCCACCGCTTTCAGCCAAGCATGCGGCTTTTGCCGCCGTAGATACTTGACTGAGAGGATATTGTTTGCAATCCTCAATTAGCGGCGCGCTTTTAATAGCGCCATAGCGCGTTTGCGCCGCATGTTTTGATAAAACTTTTTTAAAAGTTTTTTGGGGCTTGAGGCTGAACCGTCGAAATCTTGATTTCGGTAACGGTTCGTCCTTGAGGGTTTCCCAAGAACACGAGTCGTTTGCTGACGAAGTGTGATTGGTCGAAACCTACCGCAAGGGTGTCAATACACCCTTGTCGTCCTGCGCTGACAAGCGCAAATGCTACAGCGACTTCGCTGAAAAAGTTTTAAGCCCGCGCCGCACGCGCAAAAAAAAGCCCGCCGCCGTAGCGGCAAAAACAGTTTTTAGGGCAAAGCCCTAAAAACTATGCGGCATTCGCCGCACGGTCTAAGGCGCGTTGCGCCTTAACCCCGCGCCCGTGGGGCGCAAAATAAGGAGGAATACAAATGATCTCACACAACATCACAAAAGGCTTCCAACGCGCGCCGCAACGGTCGCTACTAAAATCGCTCGGATTCACCGATAATGAGCTTGCCCGCCCGCTAATCGGCGTGGTAAACTCGCAAAGCGACATCGTTCCGGGGCACTTGCACCTAGACACCATAGCGAAAGCGGTGTGCGACGGCGTGCGCTCTGCGGGCGGAACGCCGGTAGAAGTCCCCGCAATCGCCGTTTGCGACGGAATCGCGATGGGACATGCGGGTATGCGCTACTCCCTTGTATCGCGGGACGCAATCACCGACGATGTTGAAATTCTGACGAAAGCGCACGCGTTTGACGCGCTTGTGCTTATTCCGAACTGCGACAAAATCGTGCCGGGTATGCTTATGGCGGCGGCGCGAATTAATATTCCCGCAATTCTTATAAGCGGCGGCCCTATGCTTGCGGGCGTCGGACTTGGCGGCAAACGTTTAAGCCTTACCGACGTGTTCGAGCAGGTGGGCGCGTATACCGCGGGCAAAATTTCGGAAGAAGAACTGCTTGACACCGAAAATAACGCTTGTCCCGGTTGCGGCTCGTGCTCGGGAATGTTTACGGCGAACAGCATGAACTGCCTGACCGAAGCGCTTGGCATGGGACTTGCGGGCAACGGCACCGTTCCCGCCGTTATGAGCGAGCGAATTCGGCTTGCGAAAGCAGCGGGCGAGCAGATTATGACTCTTCTCGAGCGTAATATCAAGCCGCGCGACATTATGACGCGTGAGGCGTTTATGAACGCGCTTTGCGTCGATATGGCGCTTGGTTGCAGTACGAACAGCATCCTCCACCTTCCAGCAATCGCAAACGAAGCGGGCGTTCGCATAACTTTGGACGACGTTGACGCGATAAGCGCAAAAACGCCGAATTTATGCAAACTTGCGCCGGCGGGACCATATTTTATCGAAGATTTGTGGCAAGCGGGCGGCGTTTACGCCGTTATGGGCGAGCTTAATAAGAAAAACTTGCTGAACACCGATTGCCTTACTGTTACCGGCGAGAAAGTGGCAAAAAATATCGCCGGAGTCGAAAATAAAAATCACGAAATTATACGCCCAAGTGAAGACCCGTTCTCCGAAACGGGCGGAATCGCCGTGCTAAAAGGCAATATCGCACAGGATGGTTGTGTGGTTAAGCGCAGCGCAGTTGCGCCCGAAATGCTTACGCACACAGGACCCGCGCGGATTTTCGAAAGCGAAGAGGACGCGGTTGCTGCAATTATGAGTCAAAAAATCGTTTCCGGCGACGTTGTGGTTATACGCTATGAGGGTCCGAAAGGCGGACCGGGTATGCGCGAGATGTTATCTCCTACTTCCGCTATTATCGGGCAAGGTTTGGGCGGCGAGGTCGCGCTTATCACCGACGGACGTTTCTCCGGCGCGACGCGGGGCGCTGCCATCGGACATATTTGCCCCGAAGCCGCAATGGACGGCAATATTGCCCTGCTCGTTGAGGGCGACAGTATTTCAATCGACATTACGAACGGCAAAATTGACGTAAATATTTCTGACGACGAGCTTGCGAAACGCCGCGCGGCGTACGTTCCGAAGCCGGGCAAGGAATTGGACGGCGTCTTGGCGAAATATGTGAAGTTGGTCGGTCCATCATGTAGCGGCGCGATTTTGAGCTAATGAAAATGGGAGCAGATTTTTTATGAAAAAAATATTGTTGGTTATGTTAGTTTTATCGGTGACGCTTTTGTTGACCGCTTGTTTGGGCGGCAATGACAATGAGGTAATCGAATTTGGCGGAATTGAATGGCGTGTGCTTGACAGGCAAGACGACAAAGCATTGATTTTAAGCGAAAACTTATTGGAGCGTCAACCCTACAACTCTCTCATTGAATCTACAACGTGGGAAACAAGCGATATTCGTGAGTGGCTGAACGATGAATTTTACAACCGTTTTTCTGCCGAAGAACGCGCGCGGATAATTGAAACAACTATAACAACCGATAGCAATCCGTGGCACGGAACATCAGGCGGAAACGATACGATTGATAAGATATTCTTATTAAGCATAGATGAAATCGCTCAATATTTCGGCGGCGATATGCAACCTAATGTTTGGTGGAACGACGAACTATTTTCCCCAGCGCGGATTGCGTACACCTCGGGCGGTCAAGCTGGAACTTGGTGGTTACGCACTCCTTTTCAAAGTCCGAATTCCGTGGCGCTTGTTACTGAAACCGGTTTTGTCGTCCCGGCGTTTAACATTAATCAAACTTGCACATTTATCCGCCCCGCTATGTGGATATATTTGTAGAACATCGAGCTAATTTGGGAGGTTAAAATATGATTCTGGTTAACACGGATTTCATTACGGATAGGAATTTGGAAACACTCGGCCTTGTAAACGGTTGGGGGATTCTTGCATTCGGAGTGAATTTGGAAAAAGCGGCGTAGCGCGCTAACGCGGAACTTGAAGCGCAAGCACAAGCGATAAACGCCGACGCTATTATCAATGTTCGTTATTCTTTCGGCGGAAGTAGCACGAACTGTGTCCTTGCGTCCGGAACTGCCGTAAAATTCGTATAGCGCAGAAAATTTATATAAGGTGCAATTGCTGATTTTTCAGAGCCAGCCTCTGTAGCTTTTTGCGCTTGCCAGCGCAGGACGACAAGGGTTTATTGAAACCCTTGTCAAGCCCCAAAAAACTTTTTGAAAAGTTTTATCAAAAACTGCGGCGCAAACGCGCTATGGCGCTATTAAAAGCGCGCCGCTTATTAGGGAGTGCAAACAATATCCTCTTAGTATAGTATCTACGGCGGCAAAAGCCGCAAGCTCAATCAAGACCGATTCGCGCCTAAAAGCGCGAGATGTTATTTGGTTGAGTGGCGAGTTGTTTGCACGCAGTATTGCGCCACGTGTGCTCGGTGTTTGAGCACGTGCGTGAGCGCAACGCTTTTGGTCAAGTTTTTGGCGCGCAAAAACTTGCGGGATTGCCAAGGGCTGGTCCTTGACAGATTAAAAATTAAACAGCTCTAATAAGCATTTTCTAAATAGTAAGGAGCAAAAAATGCAAAAATTCGTACTGGCATCCAACAACCCGCACAAAGCCGAAGAAATTAAAGCGGCGCTTAACGGAAAGTTCGAAATCCTAACGCTCAGCGACGCCGGAATTTCCATAAACGTCGTCGAGGACGGCGAAACATTCGAAGAAAACGCAATAAAAAAAGCGACCGCAGTCGCTAAACTTACAGATTGGCCCGTTATCTCTGACGATAGCGGGCTTATGGTTGATTACTTAAACGGCGCGCCCGGCGTACATACCGCCTACTTCGCAGGCGAGAACGCCACCGACGATATGAATATCGACAAGTTGTTGCGCGAAATTGACGGCGTTCCCGCCGACAAGCGCGGCGCGAAGTTTGTGTGCATTATCGCAGTGATCCAAAACGGCGAAACGCTTACATTCCGTGGCGAGTGTTGCGGCAAAATTTTGGAACAGCGCGATGGCGTCGGCGGCTTCGGATACGACCCGATATTTTACTATCCGCCATACGATCAAACTTTCGCAACCCTGCCGCAGAATATCAAAAACGAAGTAAGTCACCGCGGCAACGCTCTTAGATTAATGGCGGAAAAAATAAAGTAGGGGCGGCATTCTGCCGCCCGTGGATGATAAATCTTTTGCATCAGATAACAAATCTTTTGCAGACGGGCGGCAAAATGCCGCCCCTACATAAATTTATTATTAATTGCCCTACCCGCCCGTCATAAATTTGACGATAAACAGCATGATTACCGCCGGAACGCCGCCAAAACCTACAATGGTCGCGGTGACGACGTTTATGCCCATACTAAGTCCGGCAAAACCGCCGATAAGGTTGACAATCAACAAAAGCGCGCCGCCGAACAAACTGTTGAGCGCCGCTTTTAGCAGCCACTTCAGCGGTTTTATAAACACCCACGCGCAAACGTAAACTAAAAATAATCCGAACATATAAGCTCCGATAGAATATATATCAAGAACGGGCATGTTGTCGCAACTCCTCTCTGTGCTACATATATATTCGGTCTTGTCCATACATATTACTTATTTTTTAATTAGGGCGTGTTCATTTTGACTGATTTTAAATTACCAAGCGAGCATAAATACGAAGTTATAGATGACGCGGCTTTAATTGAAGCGCGTCAGCAAAAGCGCAATGCCGCAAAACGGCGACGCAGAATTAAGCGTGTAAATATTATCATAATTTGCTTTTTGCTGTTATCCGCAATGGTAACCGGCACGCTTTGGTGGTTTCACGGCCCGTTTCAAGGTGAAAGTAACGAAACTTTGTTTCGTGAAGCGTTTTACAATGATGATTTTGACGCGATTACAGAGCTTGCGCGATACGATCAATATATCAACGCGCCGATTTGGGATCAAAACCGAAACATTTATAATCCGCCGCTTATCATCGCGGTTATGAACGACAACGTTCGTATGACGCAAGTTCTTGCCTACCTTGGCGCGGATGTGAATATAAGATTTGAACCGCTGAATTCCACTCCGCTACACTTCGCGGCGGAACGCGGATCACCTCAAATGGTTGAAAATTTGATATCATTAGGCGCGGACGTGAACGCGATTAACAGAAATCAACAAACGCCGCTTCATCGAGCGGCGGCGTATAACCAAAACACGCAAACTATTGAAATTTTATTAAGTTATACCGAAAATATTGACCCGACGGAAGTAAATGACTGGACGCCGCTCCACCGCGCCGCGCAAGCGGGACGACATTCCGCGTTGTTGCTTTTAATTAACGCGGGCGCGGATATTAACGGGCGAACCACTGACGGTTGGACGCCGCTTCATCTTGCCGCGAACGCGGGAAGAGCGAATATCGTTGAAGCGTTGCTCACCAACGGCGCAAATCGAAATTTAGAAGATAATTTGGGCGAAACGGCGCGTGACAAGGCCGTTGCCCGAGGGGATAGCGAGATTGTTGAAATGTTGAATTAAAAAGGGAGTTAATCTTATGAAAAAAGGAAAAGTTAAAAGCTTTATTGCCGGATTTTTGGTGTGTGCCGTTTTAACGACTGCTGTTGTTACATTCGCGGCGACGGGAGTAATGCGCGAAGTGTTCCTCAATGTCCATTTTGTGACAGTGAACAACAATCGTGTTAACTTTGATTATGACGCCCGTCCGTTTACTATGAACAACCGAACATATTTGCCAATTCGCGCGATAGCTGAGGCGTTGAATTTATCTATCGTCTGGGAGCACGGCTCCATATATATCGCCGAACGCAATCTTGACACATCGCAATTACTTGGAGCATGGACTATTAACGACGGCGGAATGATGCAACATTTTGCGGTTACGCTTTATTTTCGCGCGGACGGCACAGGAGAACAGCGGAATATAGTTAATATTTTTATAGAAGAGCCGCCGTTTGAAATACATAGCGAAGATTTTGAATGGTCGGTCGAAAACGGACAACTAGCATGGGGAAGCGAGGAAACGAGTTTCGTGACTTATGATTATCAGCTTTTTGAGGATACTCTTCGTATGCGTTTTCCGTCACCATCGAGTTATGGTATGTTTAGAAGCCTTGAACGCGTTTCACCCGAGTCGCCCCTTAAAACCCTCATACCCGAACTCTTTTACGGTCTCAACTTTGCCGTCTATCCTGCGAATTAGGATGGACGGTAAATTTATGCCGTTAAACGTATTATTTTTCACCATTGTATATATCGCCATATCTGTGAAAACAAGCTTATCGCCGATATTCAGCGGACTATCGAAAGAATACTCCCCGATTACATCGCCCGCCAAACAGGTGTGCGCTCCAAGACGGTATGCGTACTCGCTCTTATCCACCGCACCTATAATCTTCGGCTTATACGGCATTTCAAGCACGTCCGGCATATGGCACGCGGCGGAAGTGTCCAAAATTACGTTGCGAACTCCGTTCCTGATTTCTCCCACATCCAAAACGCCGGCAACCAAAAATCCGGCATTAAGCGCAATCGCCTCGCCCGGTTCGAGGTAAATCTCCAAATCATACTTATCCTGAAACCGTCGAATACACGCGATTAGCCGCGCAATATCATAATCATCCCGCGTAATATGATGCCCGCCGCCGAAATTCAGCCATTTCAGCCGTTTCAGATACTTTCCAAACTTCGCCTCAACCACGTCAAGCGTCCGCTCCAACGTATCCGAATTTTGCTCGCACATCGTATGGAAGTGCAAACCATCAATCGACGGCAGTTCGTCCCCCAACGCATCCAAAGTCGCGCCAAGCCGTGACGTCGGCGCGCATGGATTGTACATCTCGGTTTCAATTTCCGAATATTCGGGGTTGATACGCAATCCTACCGACTTCGATTGGCATTTGTCCGCGTACTTCTCAAGTTGCCGCAACGAGTTAAACACGATATGGTCGCAAATTTCAGCGATTTCAGCGAAATCACACTCCCGATACGCGGGCGCGAATACATGAACCTCGCCGGGGAAATGCTCTTTGCCTAATTTCGCTTCAAACAGCGAGCTGGCGGTGGTTCCGTCGAGATATTCGTTGATAAGCGGGTAAAGTTTCCACGCCGAAAACGCCTTCTGCGCAAGCAAAATCTTGCACACGCGAGGCGTGTTACCAAAAGCTCGGCTTTCGTCGTTCGTAGCGTCGATTACCGACCTAATTTTCTCTAAATTTTTAATAAGCAACCCCTCATCAATTACATAGCAAGGGGTTGACAGGTTTGATGTGTCTAACATAAATTCACCTCATCATAAAACTTTAACCGGCACAGCCATTTTTGCTCCCATTTCCGCCGACGCGCCGAAATTAAACTTAGGAGCAATCTCGTCTGCAAAATAATATCCGTACAGTTCGGGCTTATAGTTTCCAATCGCCTTAAAAACTATATCTATCGCTTTGCAGAAATCATCCTCATTTTCAAAAGGCATTCCTCTAAAATACAGCATTGAACAAGGAGGTAATTCAAGCATTTCATACCCATCCGGCAACGGCTTCGAGTAATCTGTCGGAACCTCAATACCTGCCGCGATTGCTGAAGTTCCGTTCGTTATTAAATGTTGTGGCAATTCTAAAATTGCCGCAACATCAAGCTTTTCAGGAACGCTGTTAAGCACCCCTTCCCAATCACAACCGTTTTCCTCGCAATACGAAAAGTAATCAGTCGCTTTTCGCGAGCGCAACAAAATCAACTTGCGTACTTGCCTCTCTACAACTTGCGCCGTAATTGTTTGTGGAAATAAATCTTTCATTTCTTCATCATTCCTTTGATTAATGTGAAGGTAGTAATGGCGGCTTGGGTGATAAGTGAAATAGCTTATAGGCGGCTTTTCTTTGCGATACTTATTCGGAGTTATATAGAACTTCTTCGCAAAAGCCCTTGTAAAACCATCATGAGAATCAAAGCCTTTATCAAGCGCAACATCCACCACTTTGGCATTCGAATCCCTTAGCTCTTCCGCCGCCGATGTAAGCCTGATTAAGCGAATAAACTCAAACGGCGTTTTCCCTGAAAGTTCCTTGAAAATCCGCGCCGAGTGCCAAAGGCTATATCCTGCAACACGGCTTAAATCCTGCATTGTTATTTCTTCGGCAATGTGTGAAATGATGTATTCTTGCATCCTGTCTACAGCATTGACTTTCTCCCAATTTTCCATATGTTCATACCCTCCACTTCTATTGTAAATGAAGCGGCGCTTATTTTCTCGACTTTGGTTGCTAAATTAATTACTCCCATTCAATCCACCAACTTCGGCGCGAAATCCTCATGCCACGGCAAGCCCTGCTTGTTTAGCTCATCCATAAACGGATCGGGGTCGAATTCTTCGACATTATAAACTCCCGGCTTCTTCCATTTGCCAAGAAGCGCCAACTTCGCGCCAATCATCGCGGGAACTCCCGTCGTATACGAAATCGCCTGCGATCCAACTTCGCGGTAACATTCCTCGTGGTCGCACACATTGTAAACGTAATAGGTTGTAGGGCTCCCATCCTTTACTCCCTTACAAATACAGCCGATATTGGTTTTGCCTTTCGTTCGCGGCCCAAGCGACGCCGGATCGGGAAGCACAGCCTTTAAAAATTGCAACGGCACGATTTTCTGCCCCTCAAAATCAATCGGCTCGATCGACGTCATGCCAACGTTTTCAAGCACTCGCAAGTGTGTCAAATACTTCTCCGAAAACGTCATAAAAAACCGAATTCGCTTAATGCCTTTGATATTCTGCGCCAACGACTCAAGCTCTTCATGGTACAGCAAATACATATCCTTTTCCCCGATTTGCGGGAAATCGTAGGTGCGCTTCACCTCAAGCGGCAAAGTTTCCACGAACTCTCCGGCTTCCCAATAACGACCGTTCGCGGTAATTTCGCGGATGTTGATTTCGGGATTAAAATTCGTCGCGAAATGATAGCCGTGATCGCCGGCGTTCGCATCCAAAATGTCAATTTCGTAGATTTCGTCAAAATAATGCTTCATCGCGTACGCCGAAAACACCCCCGTCACGCCGGGGTCGAACCCGCAACCCAAAATTGCGGTAATCCCCGCCTTCTCGAACTTCTCGCGATACGCCCACTGCCAGCTATACTCAAATTTCGCCGTGTCAAGCGGCTCATAATTCGCAGTATCAAGGTAATCAACCTTACACTCCAAACACGCGTCCATAATGGTCAAATCCTGATACGGAAGCGCGACGTTAATCACAATATCAGGCTTAAACTCGTTAAAAAGCGCGACAAGCGCGGGAACATTGTCCGCGTCAACCTGCGCGGTCGTAACGTTTGACTTGTAATGCTTGATACTCTCCGCAATCGCGTCGCATTTCGACAACGTGCGGCTCGCGATAAGAATATCGCTGAACACCTCGGTGTTTTGCGCGCATTTATGCGCCACAACCCGCGCCACCCCGCCGGCTCCAATTATAATTGCTCTACTCATTTTCCTCTACCTCCTGATTTAATATAAAAACTTCTCCCGTTTCTGAACATATCGAAACTCTAACATCCGCATTATCCCTTATATAGTCAGAATTATCTTCAACACCTTCCGGCGCGTCAAACAACGCAAGCACAAGAAACGTTGGCGGCATAGGAGGATAAGAATAAGTAAAAATTAATCCGGAATTATACCATTTTGTTCTCTCATTAATCCGCCCCGGGAAATATTCTTCAATCGTTTCCTGCGCTATAACCAAAGCCGCTTCCGAGCCAACAACAGTAGATTCCTCACGTTCGTTATTCCCTAATTGACACCCACTAAGTACAAACACAAACAATATAAGGAAAATCCCAAATTTACGCATTACTTTCACTCCCCACGCTCAACAAGAGTTCCCGCAAAACCTTGCACGCAAGCGCAGTTGACGCGCCGCTTGCGTCTAACTGCGGCGCAAGTTCAACCAAATCCGCCGCAACTATGTTAAGTTTCCCCATTTTCTCTATCGCTTCGCGCAGCGCGGTAAAGCTTACGCCACCTGCCTCGGGCGTTCCCGTGCCGCAAAATTCGGACGGATCAACTACGTCTAAATCAATTGTCAAGTACACAGGCTTGTCACCCAGCTTCGAAATCACCTCGTCCAAGCCGCCGAAGTCAAATTTTTGCAGCGTTGTATGCTTCTTCGCCCACTCAAACTCCTCACGCAAGCCGCTTCGAATTCCGAATTGATAGATTTTATCATTGCCCAGGAAATCCCAACATCGCCGAATCACCGTCGCGTGAGACAATTTCTCACCCAAATAATCGTCCCTTAAGTCAGTATGCGCGTCAAAATGTATCATGCAAAGGTCGGGATGTTTGGCGAACACGGCCTTTGCCGCGCCTAACGTTACCAAATGCTCGCCGCCGAGCATGACCGGCAACTTGCCGCCTGACAGGACTTTCGCGGCACACTCTTCGATTATGTCAACCACATTCGCCAGATTTCCGAACGGAAGTTCCAAATCTCCATCATCGCATATGCGCAAATCGCAAATATCCTTATCAACATAAGGGCTGTACGTTTCGATTGCCTCGCTCTCTTGCCGCATTGCGCCGGGCGCGTAACGCGAACCAGGGCGATTCGACGCCGTTCCGTCAAACGGCGCGCCAAACACCACAATATCCGCCGCTTGATAATCACAATCACAACCTATAAATTTCATTTTCTACCTCCTCATAAGATCCCCTCGTTGCGAAGAAAATCAATAAACTCCCGTACTTGCGCGTCAAGTTGACTTTCCATAAAATCTCTAGTGGCTCTTTGCCCATGATATTCAAGTTCCCTTTGCGTAACTCCTTGATTGTAAAATACGCCTACCGTAATATCCGTCTGCTCCGCGAACCTTTGCGCGACTGCGTTAGTATGCCAACGTTCCTGCCATTCATGCGGAAAATGAGTTATATTTCTATCATCCGCTCGGACGCGAGCAATTGCAACATTTCGCTCTTCGTCAAACAATTCAAGGCTGATTGTAGAGCCGCTGAATTGAACGGTATAATCGGGCGGCTCAGCGTCAAAGTTAAGCCCCGCCGCTTCCAATTGAGAACGAATAATACCGAACGCTTCTTGCTCGGTCATATGTACAATATACATCGGCGAAGAGAAAGCCCCTCCATTATGAACTCTCCAAGTTCTATCAAATTCACGGTGTCCCATACACCCCGTAAGCGCATTCGCACCCATAATTCCCAAACACGCGATAACCGCCGCTTTCCGCTTCCATCGATTCGGCAGCTTTTTCAGCATTTCGGCGTTGCCGCACGTATCGTCCAACGTCGGAATCCGCGGCGCCTCATAATTTTCAACAGGATTTACGCTTAGCAGGTCGTTGTTCTTCATTATTTCCCCTCCCCCAGCATCCATTTCACATAGTTCGGCAACGCAAAACTTCCCTTATGAAGTTCGGTGTTATAATACTTCGTCTCAATCCCCAAATTGTTCCACCAATCGGCTTTCAAATCCGAAATCGGCTCCAACCCTTTCGACGCAAAGCCGAACAACCAATGCCCCGACGGATATGTCGGAATATGCGCCTGATACACATACGATTTCGGGAACATTTGCCGAATTTTCTCGTTCGCCCGCTTCATCGCAAGCGCGTCATTGTCGTAAAACGGACTTTCGTGCTGATTTACCAAAATTCCATGCGCCCGCAGCGCGCTGTAGCAATTCCCGTAGAATTCCTTGGTAAACAGCCCCTCGCCCGGCCCAAACGGGTCGGTAGAATCCACAATAATCAAGTCATACTCGTCGAATTTCGATCGCACAAACTTTAATCCGTCCTCGAAATATATGTTCACTCTCGAATCGGCCAGCTTGTTCGCCGTCTGCGGCAGGTACTTTTGGCAAAGCTCTACCACCATTTTGTCGATCTCAACCAAGTCGATTCGCTTAACATGATCGTACTTGCATAACTCACGCACAGTTCCGCCATCCCCCGCGCCGATTACCAAAACATCGGATATATCAGGATTTACAGCCATCGGAACGTGGGTGATCATCTCGTGATAAATAAACTCGTCCTTCTCGGTAAGCATTAAATATCCGTCGAGCGTCAACACCCGCCCGAACTCCGGCGTTTCGAATATATCGATTCGCTGAAACTCGCTCTGCGCGGTGGCAAGCGTCTCGCTCACCTTGATTGACAGGCGTACGTTGTCGGTATGATGTTCTCTGTACCATAAATCCATAATTTTTGCTCCTTTTACCTAAATTGCGCGTTCTGTAATGTGCTTGCTATAAACGTTCTATTCTGCGCTTCACTCCAAGATTCGCCAATCTGATGCAAAGTATCGTTCCCCCAGCCGCACACTCCTTCTTCGTATGTCCACCCTTCATCTGTAAACCTTTTCGCTTCCGAGTAGAAACTTTCCAACCATACTGAATTTCGTGTGGTAAACATATATGTTAACGAAAGTTCTCCGCTTCCTCCGCCCATACCCACCTGTATAAGTCGAATTTCCGCTCCGCGAACAGGCGTTGTTATCCGTATTCTTTCGTAAGTAACGTATTCCTCTCTCCGATGAGAAGGCGTCAAATTATTCTCAGTCAGAAAAACCTGCTGTTCACCGCCATTCACCGGCTCTATCACAATTATATGAGCGAAATTAGCAATTCCCGCCGGCGACGCTTGCCAACTTGCCGCTTGTGCTTTCATAGTTTCCATTTGCTCGCGCGTGAAAAACTCGCCGGTGAATATTATTTCGGCGGTTCCCGCGTTCACGGAACCTATCATAAATCTTTCTACGTCTACCGTTTCAAAAAGATTATCCATGGTTTCCCAATTGTCAGCCCCCTCCGGAAATCTTTCAAAATAAAAGTGCATATACCGCTCGTCCGATTCGTTAAACATTGTATACCGCAACAGCTCGGTTTCGGGGTTAAAACTAAGCCAAGCTTCTAATCCGTCGTCAGCGTGCCAATTAACCCCTCGGCTGTTTCCGCTTATTTCAGTGATGGTAAAATCGTAGTTGCTCGTTCGGACTAAACGCCCATAAAGCATGCCGTAAAACGCCACGATAATATCCCTTCTCCGTATGTCTATCAACGGCGTGATAAAATCGTCAACAACTTCCTGCGACTCGACAAACACCCATCGTCCCCTAGGAGAAAAGGCGGCGGGAGCTATTTCCTCTACTTCCTCCGGTTCATACGATTCGTATGGCAAAACTTGATAATCATCACTTGCGCACGCCGTTAGAAATACGAATAAAATTAGGATTAGGATTATTTTTTTCATAAGCACATCTCCCTTTTTACGCCTGACGGCGCGGAGTTTTTTTCCGCTGCGGCGGCAGGCTCAAAACCTTTTAGGGTATGCCCTGGGGGCATAAAGGTCGTCAAGGGTATTATCGAATACCCTCGACACACCCCGAAAAACTTTTGACGGCAAAAGTTTTAACAAAACCGTCGCCACTATGCCGCCGACCCACGCACAAACCGCGTGTGTACCCGTCCGGCATGAGGGCGACCAAAGTTAGCGAACCGCATTCGCGGAAAGATTAGCGAGATAAACCGCCGCTCCCGTTCGAGATGGACCCGCGCCTAAAAGCGCGAGAATTTGTTTGGTTAGTGTGCTATGTTTGCACTAACTTTCGCCCGTGGTTCCGTCAGCGGGGCACCCGCCCGACGCTTTTTGTCGGGAAGGGTCGCGACGGGGAGGGCGACGGTTTTGAACAAACTTTTGGCGCGCAAAAGTTTGCTGGATTGGCAAGGACTGGTCCTTGCCGCGCCGCGCGCGCCCGCGCAACCCCCGCCGCCGCTGCGGCAACATGGGTTTTTAGAGCAAAGCCCTAAAAACCCGCGCCCACGGGGCGCAACCGCTACGCGGTCTAAGGCGCAACGCGTCTTAACTCGGCGTCACATAAACCGTATTATAATTATCATAAATCACATATCCCGGCTTCGCGCCGCGCGGCTTCTTAACATTTTTCACCGCCGTATAGTCAACCGCAACGTTGGCAGACTGCCTGCCGCGGCTGTAATACGCCGCCAATTTTGCCGCTTCAAATATTGTCGATTCCGGAACCTCGCGCCCGCCCTCGGTGCGGATAATCACGTGCGAGCCCGCAATCCCTTTCGTATGTAGCCAAATATCGGTCGAATACGCCAACTTCATCGTAAGATAATCATTCTGACGATTATTTTTCCCCACCAAAATCTTGAATCCATCGCCCGACGTGAACTCCGAAAGTTCGGGAAGCGCCTTTGACGCGTTCCCCTTCTTCTGCTTCTTCACCGCAATCTTCAAATATCCTTCCTGCGCAAGTTCGGCACGGATTTCGTCAAGCTCCGCCCCGCTTTCAGCTTTCAGCGCGGCGTCAAGCACCGTTTCCAAATATTCTCGCTCGACTTGCGCCATAACTAACTGCTCGTTCGCATATTTCTCAGTCGCTTTCAGCTTGTTATAGCGCGTGTAGTACTTCTGCGCGTTCTGCGACGGCGAAATATCGGTTTTCAGCGGAATTTCAATTTGCGCGTTATCGTCGTAATAATTCTCCACCGAAATTTTGTCCATTCCGTATTCAATCCGATAAATATTCGCGGTAATCAAATCGCCGTAAACCTTATATTTATCTCGATTTTCGGCGGCAGCGATATTCTCGGTGTGCAACTTAATTTTCTTCTCGCAACGCTTAATATTGTTGGTAATCAACTTAACAAGCGTCGCGGATTTTTGCTTCATTCGCTCGGCGAAATCCTTGTCGGCGAAAAACTTATCCACCGTTTCGGAAATCCCCTCTTGCGGCGCGAGATTGTCGGGAACCGCGAAATTACTCTGCGTTGGCGGCGGTTTGTAGAATAGCCCCGGCAAAACCTGCCGCGCCGAACTTGTGGTAAAATCGACATGCCGAATCGAGTCAAGGATTTTCCCCGCGTCGTCAACGATGATAATATTGCTGTGCTTCCCCATAATCTCAATGTACATCGACTTTTGAACCAAGTCGCCAAGCTCGGTATAATTTTCGATATCAATCCGCACCACGCGATCGAGCCCCATTTGCTCAATCGCCACAATTCGCCCGCCCGCCAAGTGTTTGCGCAAAAACATACAAAACATCGGCGCGGTCTTTGGATTTTCTCGTTGTGCCGTCGTCAAATGTATCCGCGCGTTTTGCGAGTGCGCGGAAATAAGCAGCCGTGACATTTCGCCGCGCCGCCGAATGTTTAATATAATCTCGTCCTTCTCGGCTTGATAAATTTTATCAATCTTGCCGTGGACAAGCTTTTCGTTAAGCTCCGCCACAACGGCGAAGGTTACACTTACGTCGAATTTCATTTGTTGTTCCTCTATTTCCTTTGAAATATCAAATTTTAACTTTTCGGGTCCGTCCCGAGGGCATATGCCTTGACAGGCGGTCATTAAGGGCTCTGCCCTTAATGATCCCGGTCGCCTATGGCGGCAAACGCCAAAAAACGGCGATTATATAGGAAACTCCTCGCACAAACCGCTTCGGAGGGCTAAATCTCTAAGCAGTAAACTGCTAAGAGCTTTATGCCAAGTCGGCGACGTTAAAAGCATTGGTTAGCGTGCCGCGTTCGCGGTAAATGAGACTTAGCTTGCGCATTATGCAAGCTGTAGCCGAGTTATCCAGCGACCAACGGGAGTCGGGAAAGATTAGCGAGATGTAGCACTGCGCTCGTTGCACAGGGCGCTTTCGCTTCTAGATTTCTTCGTCATTTTCCTCTTCCTCGTCCACCATAACATGATTCATAACTCGTATCGGTACATTTTCTTGACCGGTTAGCGGTACACCGAATTTTTGCCCCATTTCCCAAAGGGTTCCGTCGCTTCGAAGCGCGAGAAAATGCGCGCCGCTTGCCGAAATTTTAACTACATCACGGAATCCGTCCAACCGCCGCGGATTCGGAAGATTGCTGTTCAGCGCATAGTCGCCCAAAACGCCGAACTCGTTCATGCCCCAGCCCCAAATGCTTCCGTTTGATTGAATCGCAACCGCAAACCTGTTTCCGCTCGCAATCGCAACGACATCGTCAATATATCCAAGCCGTGTCGGCGTTTCGATTCGCTCGAACCGCACAGCCTCGCCGTCGGGGCGGTCTTCAAACTCCATCACTTGCCCCCACATGTAGACAAACCCATCATTCGTCACCGCATACGCGCTTGTCGCGCCCGCCGCAACGGCTTTTACGTTGTCAATCGCAAGCCGCACGGGAGTGCCGACACTCGCGCCAATCCCGCTTCCAAGCTGACCGGTGCTGTTATCGCCAATCCCCCAAACCTCGCCGTTGTCCGCCAAAATCAGCATAAACGTCGGGCCCGCGGCAATATCGACCACATTTATATCAAGCCGTTCAAGATATCCTTCGACTCCGCGGATATACGCCCTACTGTCACGATGTAAAACCGCGAAATGACGACTATTCACCCAAATATACCGCACATTTTCAAGAGTTTCGAGTCGTGTCGGCTCCGGTAAGGTCGTCGCAAGCCGCCCTTCCCAGTTTCCGCCCCAAACCCACACGGTTCCGTCCGTTCGCACAACGCCGCTAAAGTCACGCCAGCCGAACACGGCAGAAGCGTCGTCAATTCCGGCAACCTTTCTCGGCGTCGCAACCCCTTCGCCGATAAATCCCAGTTGCCCGTCGGCGTTGCTTCCCCACGCCCAAACCGTGCTGTCGTCCATTATCGCCAAGCCGTGTCCCTCCTGCGCCGAAATCGCGCGCAAATACGGCGGATATGCAGGCTCCAGTTCAACGATTCCGTTGTATTCCGAACCACCGTTCCGCGAACACGCGCAGTTGCTCACAACCACCGCCGCAACGGTGACGAACAGCAGTATCAAAATCACTTTCACTCGTAAAGACATTTCGTTAACCTCCTAGGTTACCTCAATTTCCATATTGCTCGTAAACGTAAGGCAAAATCGCCCACGTCACGTCGTCCGCCGAAATTATTCCGGTGTGAATTTCCGGACGGATTCCGGCGTGCGCCTTACCGCAAGGGTGATTCGGACAAGCGGTTTCCTTAGGAAACGGCTTACGGTTCGGCTTCTTTTTAATAAGTATCATTTTTTTGACTTCTTCCAAAGTTTCCAAATCGGCAATAGGAATAAGCATCCATTTTCCGTCGTGATAAGTTTTACTGTCATCGTAAATATTTTGTATCTTTTTCGAAAAATTATTACGTTGTTCCTCAAATTTTTCCCGTTCCGTCTTGCCGAAAATCACAAGAAAATCAAACCTGTCCTCTCGTATGTAAATAGCTAAAATCGTTTTTCCGCCCCGACGAAATTTTAGCTCATCTTTGCCGTTCCCCACTTCGTCCGCCGCATATTTCCCGCGCATAAACCGCATGGTTTCCTCGCTGACTTTTTGTAATGCAGTATTCAAATCTACACACCCTACCTAAAATATATTTCCTTCCGCTCAATCGTCACGCTGTCAAATTCAAGCCCCAAAAACCGCTCAATCTCCTCCGCGACAACGCTCGGCTTCAAATTCATCTCCGAATTCGCGGCAAGCAAAATATTGAACATCGCGAACTGCGGCGTTTTCGCGACAAACTCGAATTTCGTGATATATTCAATCATATTTACGACCTTTTCGCCGCGCTTTGTACGCTTGGTAATCAGCACCTCGTCGCGGGAAAGAAGTTCCTCGATTCTCCCAACATCAACGCCGCCGGCATGTTCGATAGTTATATCATATCCCGCGCACATAAGGTCCCGCGCCTTGTTGGTGGGAATTCCAACCTCAATCACCGATAAATCGGGCGGCAGAACTTCATTAAGCCGCTCTTGAATCGTCTCCCGCGGCAAATTTTCGGTAAATTCCATATCCACAAGCTCGCAAACGCTTGTAACGCCGATTGGAAGCGGCAGTAAAAACGTAATACTCGGATGCGGATTAAATCCCTCACTGTACTTGATAGGCAGTTTCGCCCTCGCAATCGCGCGGATAAAACAGCGCAGCAAATCAAGGTGGGACACATATTTACCATTTCCCGTTTTGGAAAATTTTAATCTGTACTTTGTCAAAATGCAAAACTCCTTAAACTTTTGAATTTACAGAAAACAAAAGAACCTAATAGAGTTTATTATAATTTATATATCACAAAAAGTCAAGTAAATTAAGACGCGCCCTAGACAAACGAACTCAAGTGTGGTACAATTCGGTTACAAGACATTGAATCAGCAAAAAGGAGCAAACATACATGAAAAAACGAGCATTAATAAGCGTGTCAGACAAAAACGGCGTGTTAGAGTTCGCAAAAGAACTTGAAAGTTTGGGCTATGAAATCCTATCCACCGGCGGGACGTATAGCGCGCTGGTCGCCGGCGGAGTTGCCGCAATCGAAGTGTCAAGCGTGACCGAGTTTCCCGAATGTTTGGACGGACGGGTGAAAACCCTGCACCCGGCAATACACGCGGGAATTTTGGCGATTCGCTCTAACGATAAACATATGTCGAAGCTTTACGAATTGGGAATCGATACAATCGACATCGTTGCGATTAACCTTTACCCGTTTAAGGAAACCATACTGAAACCGGGCGTCGAACTTGCGGAAGCAATTGAAAATATCGACATCGGCGGACCGACAATGCTGCGCGCGGCGGCGAAGAATTATCAAGATGTCGCGGTGGTGATCGACCCGAGCGATTATGGAAAAATCATTGACGAACTTAAAAACAGCGGCGAAATAAGCTTGAAGTCCAAGTTTTTCCTTTCATATAAAGTATTTGAGCATACCGCACATTATGATACGCTGATTGCAAAGTATTTGAGAAATAAGATTTCCACAGAAATGATGCCGGATACTTTGTCACTCACTTTCGAGAAGGCGCAAGACTTGCGCTACGGCGAGAACCCACATCAATCGGCGGTTTTCTATAAGGAAGTCGGAGATTTCGCCGGCGCGCTGACCGCGGCGGAGCAGTTGCACGGCAAGGAATTGTCGTTTAACAATATCAACGACGCGAACGGCGCCCTGGACGTTATTAAAGAATTTGACGAGCCGGCTGTTGTTGCGATAAAGCACGCGAATCCTTGCGGTGTTGGAATTGGCGCGGATATTTACGAAGCTTATACGCGCGCATACGAGGCTGACCCTGTTTCGATTTTCGGCGGAATTATCGCGTTGAATCGAGAAGTTGACGAGCGGACAGCTGAAGAAATCAATAAAATTTTCGTGGAAATTGTGATTGCTCCGTCCTATACGACGAGAGCACTTGAGATACTTACGCAAAAGAAAAACCTGCGAATATTAAAATTACCGGGAATTGCGGTGAAGAATGATAAATCTATGATAGATATGAAAAAAGTCGCGGGCGGATTGCTGGTTCAGCAGTTGGACACAGAGTTGTGGAACGACGATGATTTAAAAGTTGTAACCGACAAATCGCCGACGGACGAACAGATGCAAGCATTGAAATTCGCAATGAAAGTGGTGAAGCATACGAAATCTAACGGAATTGTGCTGGCGACCGATAAGCAGACGGTCGGAATCGGCCCCGGTCAAACCAATCGAATTACCGCGCTTAATTTGGCGATAAATTACGCAGGCGAGCGGGCGAGCGGTGCAGTTTTGGCGTCCGACGCGTTTTTCCCGTTTGACGATTGCGTCCTGGCGGCGCACAAAGCGGGAATCGCGGCAATTATTCAGCCCGGCGGCTCGATAAACGACCAAAAATCGATTGACGCGTGTAATCAATATGGAATTCCGATGGTATTTACCGGAATGAGACATTTCAAGCATTAAAACATTAAAATGCACCTAACGTGCGCAGGCTCTATTAGCTATGCGCACGTTGGGTGCAACTCTTTTATGGTTAAGAAAATATCTTAAAAGGTCCTCTTTCATCTTCAACAATCCAGTCACTAAAATATTTCACCCAAATTGTACAGTCTTCTTCAACGATAAAAATTGCGTTAAAATCGAAATGACTACCCGACATTCCTCTAAAGCCACCTATCAACACTTCAAGCGTTTCCACATTAGGAAAAGTCGCGAATGTTCTAACAAGCCCCATTGTATTAAAATACGCTCCTGTCGAGCCTTGTATGAAGTTTGTTAGCAAAGTTTCAAACTTTAAATCAATAATCAAGTGTGTTCCTTCATACCAAAAGTCATCAATCAAGTGTGTGATTTTTTCCCTAACGTCTTTAACCATATTATCCCGAGAGATTACCGCAGGCGTATATACCCAAAAATTTGCCATAGGATCGGAATGATAAATTCTTACATCAAAATTTTCAGAAATGTTCCGCATTTCTCGTACTGCCGGAGGAACTAGCCTTTCGTGTGTCTCTGCCATTGATTCCCGCCATAATTCAAGCATTTCCTCCATATCTAACGTTTCCGCAGTTTCCTCCTCTTGCGATTCTTCATATTCCTCATCTATCGGTTCTGCTGAATATTCATCGCCACCAGCACATCCGCTTACAGCTAATAAAACTAACGCAACCATTAAAAAAATCGCTATTTTCTTCATTTTCCAATCCTCTTTATCGCCTCAACCAAAATTTCCCATTCACATTCTTCCATAACACGCTGTTGCAGGCTCTGCGGCGTATCGTCCGAACGCACTTCAATCTCCTTCTGCAAAATTATCTTCCCTTCGTCCACACCTTCGTTCACAAAATGCACCGTCGCGCCGGTTGTTTTCTCGCCGCTTCTTATAACTTCCTCGTGAACTTTCAATCCATAAAATCCCTTGCCCCCAAACTTCGGAAGCAACGACGGATGAATATTTATAATCCTCCCCGCGAATTTCGACAGCAACTTATCGCCGACAATACTCAAAAATCCCGCCATAACGATTAAATCGACGTTGGCGCGTTCCATATGCCCGCAAATTGCCGCGTCAAATTCTTCTAAATTAACAAAATCCTTGCGCGAAATCACCGCCGCGGGAATCCCATGTATCAAAGCGCGCTCAAGCGCGTAAACGCCCGGTTTGCTTGACACAACCGTGGCAATGGAGCAATTCTCAAGCTCGCCGCTTTCAATCGCGTCGATAATCGCCTGCAAATTCGTCCCACCGCCGGAAACCAAAACGCCTATTTTCATATTTTTTCACCCGTTTCGTAAATTGTAAACTAACACCTATCGAATTTGGTTATCAATAATATGTTTTCTCATTTCCGCTAATTTTTTAGCGCCTGCAAATGTTTCGGCGTCTGGATTTGTCGTTTCCTCCTAGACGTCAACACTCGCAACGCGTTCAGCAGGAATCCAACCGGTAACGCCCTCATCATTTTCCGCAAACAACCATGCGCAAACAATTTCTCGAACTTCCAAAACATCGCCAACCACAGGGGTTAACTCTGTCGGGTTATAGTCCCGCGTTAACTTCCCGTCACACACAAAAATTGCCGGCACATAAGTTTCATGCCCGGCAATCTCACAAGCGTGCCAACCTGAAAATTCGATATCTTCCTCATTCTCAAGCATAACCGGCGTTCCTTTTTCAAAGTCAGGAAATTTCCCTGGAAATTCCCAACGTGTGGGACGCGTTACTTTTACTTTAATAAAAAAGCCTCCATTCGCGCCCTATGCTCGCCGTTTTTTAAGCCTAACTAAGTTATTCGGCATCTTCGTTTTCATCTTTGAATTCAAAATCAAACTCGATTTCCTCGCCGCAACTCGGACATGTTGCCTCGTCCTCAAACGCGTCCATATCAAGCACAACGCTCTTCTGACAAGTCGGGCAAACAAACTCGAATTGGTCGTCCTCGCCTCCGTCGTGGTCAAATCCGCACCCGCAATCGGCGACACAATCGCAATCCGAAAGAATTTCCGCGATTTCGTCAAGCTCGCCGTCGATTTGTTCAACGCAGTCCGCCAAAAATCCTGTCTCGCCGTCAAGTGCGTCAACACTTTCAGCGATTTCTCCGAGAAACTCAATCATAGTAAGCATAAGTTTGCTCGAATCCGATTTCTCGTCAAGTTTCATTCCGTCCGCAAGCCCTTTAATATATGCGGCTCTCGCAGTTAAGTCACTCATGCGGTTTCCTCCTTTTTATCTTTAATATCAAATTTTGTTAGGATATGCGCCTGCGGGCGCAGGCATTTTCGGGACCGTCCCGAGGGTTTATGTCACTGATTCGGCGAAAACCGCCGAGGAAACGACATAATGTAATGCCACGCGCTAAAGCGCGGGCTGGCGTTACCGGACGGGCGACAAGGCGCAATACCTCATAGTGCCTCGCTCTGAAAATGGGTTTTTAGGGCAAAGCCCTAAAAACCTGCGCCCGTCGGGCGCAAACCTATGCGGCTGTCGCCGCAAACGGTCTAAGGCGCGTTGCGCCTTACGCTCGTTCCATATACACGCCTTCGCGCGTATCAACCCGAATCATATCACCCTCGTTAATAAACATCGGAACCTGAATCACCGCGCCAGTCTCAAGCGTCGCGGGCTTGGTAACATTCGACGCCGTATTCCCCTTAACGCCCGGCTCACTCGCAGTAACCATAAGCTCAACAAACGTCGGCGGTTCAACCGCGAAAATGTTGCCCTTATACGATACGATTTTCACAGTCATATTTTCTTTCACAAATTTCAAAGCGTCTCCCAACTGATCTGCTGTCAACGGAGTTTGGTCATACGTTTCAAGATCCATAAAATAGAACAGTCCGCCGTCCTCGTATAAGTATTCCATATCCTTGCGCTCAATATGCGCTTTTTCCACTTTTTCGGTAGGGTTAAAAGTTCGCTCAACAACGCCGCCGGTGATAACGTTTCTAATTTTCGTGCGCACAAACGCGGCGCCTTTCCCCGGTTTAACGTGCTGGAACTCAATTACCTGAAACACTTGTCCCTCAAATTCAAATGTCATTCCATTTCTAAAATCGCCTGCTGAAATCATCGCAAAAACCTCCAAATTGTTGAATAAATTGTTTATAGATATAATTTTACATTACTTTCCGAAAAAATGCAACACAAATTTATAAAAAAAGCCGCATTGCGGCTTTTTTATTAATACAAATTTTCAGTGTTGCTTAATCTTCGACTTGCAACGGCATAAGTCTTATACTATCCAATCTGCCGTCAGCATCATATAAAACAACGATTACATCGCCCACTTCAAGCGTGGATAACGCAACTTGTTCTTCGGTATCAGCGAAACCGGTGGTTACCATCGCGTTACGCGGAAGCGTAATTTCTCTAACCTGTCCGGTACGACGCAATGTAGGAGCCTCACCGCGGATTACCGCACCCTCGGGCGCGTCCGCGATTCTAATGCGGTCAGTTTCGGCATCCGCGCCGGCAATGCGCTGTCTTACAACGTATTCGCCGTCCGCGATATCCTCAGGTTCGTACAAGTAATCCTCGTCATGAATATGAATATCGTCATCTTCGTCACGGATGACGGTTACAGCTTGCCCGCCGCCACCGCCGGTAACAAAGCGACCGCCGCCCATTTGCATACCGCCCGGCATTTCAACCATACGAAGAAGCAAGGTGCTTCCGTCGATTTCAGCAACCTCACCGATAATATGCTCATTCGGACCCATTATATCTCCGTCGGCGTTTCCGCCGAAAATATCGGTAAACAAGAAAAGTCCAACCGCCACAAGCGCGATGATTATAACAATAGAAATAATAACCTTTTTCATTGATAACACTCCCTTGTAATAGTACAGGGGACGGCGTTCTCGACGTCACGCAAAAAACTAAACGGGGCGTCGAGGACGCCGTCCCCTACAATTTATTATGATTTTACTTTCTCAACAAGCGCCGTAAACGCCGCCGGATCAGCAATCGCAATCTCAGATAACATTTTCCTGTTGATTTCGATTCCGTTGTTTTTAAGTCCGTTCATAAAACGGCTATAGCTGATTCCGTTCATTCGTGCCGCCGCGTTAATACGAGCGATCCAAAGCTGACGGAAATTCCTTTTCTTCTGTTTTCTATCCCTGTACGCGTACGCAAGCGATTTCATAACCGCCTGATTGGCGGTTTTATATAATTTACTCTTAGCTCCGCGATAACCTTTCGCAAGCTTTAAAATCTTCTTATGTCTTGCGCGGGTAGTAACCGCGCCCTTAACTCTTGCCATGTTTATTTCTCCTTTCGTAGTACTTGCGTGAAATTACGCAATCTTTTGCCTAAAACGCTCGGTCGGGTATCGTATATACACGCTCCCTCCCGTTTTAGACAAAATCTTACGTAATTTGACACAAGTTTAAAACTTGTTGATTTGCGTGAAATCACGCGACCTTTTACGACACACGCTCGCCGTCGTTCGCACAACGATGCACGCATTCTTTCGCAAACTTGATTTTTCTTTTCGAACTTTACTCACGCAATTTGACGCAAGTTTAAAACTTGTTAGTTTGCATGAAATTATGCGCCCTTCAGCTGAAAACGTATATACATACTCTCACCTGTTTTCAACAAAGTCTTGCACAACTTTATGCAAATTCGTAAATGCTTCGGTTTATTTGCCCGATGGCTAACCCGCTCTAATGCCAAAAAACACGGCATAAGACCGGCTAAGTCCCTGGATAATTCGACTACGATTTTGCGCAATTCATCAAAATCAAGTCTTATTTATAAGGTATCATAGCCTTTACATTCTTTTCATCAGCAACGGCAACATAGCCGCCCGCTCTTAGATGACGCTTAGTTTTTGTGCTTTTCTTATTCAAAATGTGACGTCTGAACGCTTTGCTGCGCTTAACTTTTCCGCTTTTCGTAAGGCTGAAACGTTTTGCGGCGCCTTTGTGTGTTTTAAGTTTTGACATTGTCCTTTTCTCCTTTCGTGGGTGTTATAAACATAATCATTTGCCGCCCTTCAAGTTTCGGGCGTTTTTCAATGGTTCCCGCTTCCGCTTCCTCAATCATTGAAGCAAATCTAAGCAAAGTTTTCTCGCCTAACGACGCGTGAGTAATCTCCCGCCCGCGGAACCTGAGTGAAACCTTAACTTTGTCGCCCGCTTGCAGGAATTTCAGCGCGTTACGAAGCTTCGTTTCCAAATCGTGTTGGTCAATATTCGCGGAAACCTTCACTTCCTTAATGTTGACGATTTTTTGATTCTTCCTCGCTTCTTTTTCGCGTTTCGCCGACTCAAACTTATACTTGCCATAGTCGATGATCTTACAAACCGGCGGTTTCGCGGTTGGCGCGATTTTGACCAAGTCTAAATTCAACGCCGCCGCGCGCTCTTGCGCGTCATTAATCGAGACGACCCCCAACTGTTCGCCATCAGGTCCGATTAAACGAACCTCCCTATCGCGAATCGCTTCGTTAATTTGCATCATATCTTTTTTAGCGATTACCTAACACTCCTTCCTATAGTGTTTGCGTGAAATTCCGCAACCTTCCGTCGAAAACGCTCGCTCGGGTATCATACATACACGCTCGCTCCCGCTTTCGTCGAAATCTTACAAAATTTGACGCAAACTTAGTTTTTACATACAAAAAATGCGAATAACCAAAAGTTATCCGCATTAAAATAAACGTTTATGTGCCCTTTTGCTATACTAAGCTAAGGGGAGAAGCGGATGACTTCTGCTTTACCGACATATTATACACGCAATTACAAACTTTGTCAAGAGCTTTTTGTTAAAAACTTGTAAAAATTCGTTATTCGACAAAAAAGGTTGATTTTTTGCCTGCTTTCAAGTATAATAATTATTTGTAGAGGCGGCATTTTGCCGTCCGTCGAAAGGAGATACATATGAAAAAAATCATTTCCGCACTACTGATAATTCTGATATTTATACATATCACACCGGCGTTCGCGGCGACGTCGAGCGAAATTCAAGTGATCCTTAACGGCGAACGCGTGCAATTCGATGTTCCGCCGATCATCATAAATGATCGAACCATGGTTCCGTTCCGCGCGATATTTGAGGCGTTAAACATGGAAGTTGAATGGTTTGAAAATGTTCAAACGGTGCAAGCGTCGAGAGAAGAACAAGCCATTCGTTTGCGAATAGGAATAACAGAAATGGAAATCGTAACTCCGGTGGTTTCGTCCGACGGACGTACGATTTTTACTCCATACAGAACGGTTCCATTAGACACTCCGCCGCAAATCATAGATAATCGAACGCTTGTCCCGCTTCGAGCCATTGCGGAAGCAACAGGCAAAGACGTAACCTGGACCGCCGGGAATCGCACGGTTACAATACAGCCGCCGCGCTACCCTCGAACCCTTACGTCGATTGTAGGCGAGCCGGTCGCGACTCTCGCGCAGGCGCAAGCGTGGGCGACAGACCGCAACGCGCACCAACGCTTTATCGACATCGCCGAAGTTTATTGGTATTACGGCGAAATTTTCGGAATCCGTCCCGACGTTCTCTTCGCGCAAGCGGCGAAAGAGACGGCGTTCGGACGTTTCACCGGCGCGGTTTTACCGAATATGAACAACTGGGCGGGAATCAAAGTCAGACATTCGGTTGCCGACGAAACCCACGACCATGAGACGTTCGCAACGCCGGAAGACGGCGTTCGCGCGCACTTTAATCATATGGCGGCGTATGTCGGAGTTCCGACGGTGGGAAGAACTCACCCGCGGTTCGACCTTGTTATAAGCCTCAATTGGGCGGGAACATACGTATATACCGAGCGGCTCGGCGGGCGGTGGGCGCCCGAAGCGACATACGGATACAGCATCGTTCACGACTTTCTCGCAGGAATGATTGCAAACTCCGAAACGCCGCGCGTGAAAGTCGTATATCTCAGTCCGTCAACGCAATTCTACAACCGTTACACCGGAGTTGACACCACCGAAGCGGACGAAATGATCGCCATTGCGAAAATTGTCGCCGAACAGTTTGAATCACACGGAATTATCGTCGTAACCGCCGAACCGCGTGAAGGAATTTCGTTCAGATACTATCTGCCCGAGCGTGCGTATGAAGCGCGTTCGGTTGGCGCGGACATATATGTTTCGCTACACTCTAACGCGGCAAACGGTAGGGCGACGGGAACCGAAATTTTCTTCCACCCTCGAATGGCGAACAGCATAGCGCTTGCGCAATACATATATGACGAAGTGAATGCTATAACGATCAGTGAGGGGCGCGGTTTGCGGGACGGAATCGAGCGGAATTTGATGGAAATCCGCCTGCCGACCATGCCTGTCGTGCTTTTGGAAGTTGACTTCCACGACGTCGAGGAAACCGCGATTTGGATTACCGAAAACCACGAACAAATCGCAACCGCGGTAACAACGGGGATTTTACGGTTCTTTAATATGTACCCGATAGGGAATAGCTAACAAATAGGAGTGATTACAATCAATAATATAAAAGATATCAGCCTCGCGCCAAGCGGCGCGCAAAAAATCGAGTGGGTGCGAAAGCACATGCCCATCTTGGCGCGAATAGAAAGCGACTTCGCAAAAACTCGCCCGCTTGATGGCGTTCGAGTTGCGATTAGCGTTCATCTTGAGGCGAAAACCGCGCGGCTTGCGTATGCCGTTCGCGCGGCGGGCGCGGAGGTCGCTGTTACGGGGTGCAACGTGCTTTCAACACAAGATGACGTCGCCGCGGCGCTTGCGGCGGACGGATTTGCGGTCAACGGTTGGTATGGCGCGACGGAGGAAGAGTACAAGCAGCATCTTATAAACACGCTGGAAATCAAACCTCACGTTATCATTGACGACGGCGGGGATTTGTTGAACCTACTCGACGAGCGCCCCGACTTAGGCGAGTTCTTATGGGGCGGCTGCGAGGAAACGACGACAGGAATCGTCAGAATCCGCGCGAGGGAGCGTGATGGATCGCTCAAATTCCCAATGATTGCGGTGAATGACGCGAATTGCAAGTATCTGTTCGACAATCGCTATGGCACGGGGCAGTCGGTGTGGGACGGCATAAACCGCACCACAAACCTAATCGTGGCGGGCAAAACCGTGGTTGTTGCCGGCTATGGCTGGTGCGGCAAGGGAATCGCAATGCGTGCGAAAGGGCAGGGCGCGAAGGTCGTCGTGACCGAAATCGACCCGATCAAGGCGATCGAGGCGCATATGGACGGATTCGACGTCGCTCCTATGCTTGACGCGGCGGCGGTGGGTGATATTTTCATCACCGCGACGGGCTGTAAGGACGTGATTCGGCGCGAACATTTCGAGGTTATGAAATCCGGCGCGATTTTGTGCAACGCCGGACATTTTGACGTCGAAATTTCGAAACCTGATTTGGGAACCGATTCGGTTGACATAAAACCGAACATAAGGTTACATAAAATCGGTGAAAATAAAGGCAAAGAATTATGTCTACTCGCAGATGGGCGATTGGTAAATCTCGCCGCCGGAGACGGACATCCCGCCGAAATTATGGATATGAGTTTCGCGATTCAAGCCCTGTCGGTTGCATATGTGGCAGAGAACCGCGAGAAGTTGGAAGCGAAAATGTACAACGTTCCGCGCGAAATTGACGAATACGTCGCGCGATTGAAACTTGCGGCAATGGGGATTGGGATTGATAGTTTGACTGATGAGCAGAGGCAGTATTTGGATGGGGCGGAGTCCTAGTTTTGCCGCTTGGCAAGCGGCGGGCTGTCTTGCGCTGACAAGCGCATATGTGAGGCCGCTGCCGCATGGTTTTTAGGGCTTTGCCCTAAAAACCCATTTTGCCGTTGCGGCGGCAGGAATTGCGCGGGCGCGCGCGGCGCGGCAAGGACCAGTCCTTGCCAATCCAGCAAACTTTTGCGCGCCAAAAGTTTGATCAAAAGCGCCGCGCTCACGCACGTGCTCAAAAACTGAGCACACGTGGCGCGGAACTGAGTGCAATCAACTCGCCTCTGTCTGAATAATATCTCGCGCTTTTAGGCGCGGATCGGTCTCGAACGAGCGCGGCGTTTTATCTCTCTAGTCTTTCCGCGAATGCGGCTCGCTAACCCAGCTTTTCTGTCGCCGGCTTTGGCGCAAATCACCGCCTTTTGGTGTTTGCGTCCATAGGCGACCGGGATTGATAAGGGCAGAGCCCTTATCGCCCCTGCGGCAGCAGAATGCCCACAGAGCCTAGCTCTGAATAAGGTCTTTAACTGAAAAATAATTTTAAATTCGAAAAGGAACGAAAAATTATGAGTGTTTTAATAAAAAACGTCGGCATCGTCACGCTTGACGATGCCGAAACGGTAATCAAACAAGGGTTTGTTGGTATTTCCGGGGAAATGATAGACTATATCGGCGAAGTTGCGCCTAGCACGAAATATGCACGAACCATCGACGGCGCGGGCAAGGTTGTTATGCCCGGGCTTGTTAACGCGCACGCACATTCGGCGATGACGTTGCTGCGCGGATACGCGGACGATATGAATTTGCAGGATTGGCTTGAGAAGAAGATTTTTCCCGCCGAGGACAAGATGACTGAGGATGACGTGTATTGGGGCAGTGCGCTTGCGATTGCTGAAATGATAAAGTCGGGGACGATTGGGTTTGCGGATATGTATTTTTTCTCGCGGAAAACCGCTGAAATCGCCATAGAGAGCGGGGTGTACGCCAATATCGGCGGCTGTGTTATCGGTGGCGACGATGACTGTAAAGCGGATAACCTTTACTTGGCGCGCGCGGCGGCGTTGTATAAGGATTTCCACGGTTCGGCGGACGGAAAAATCAAGGTAGAGATCGCGCCGCACGCGGTGTATACTTGCAGTGAAAAATACCTTCGGGCGACGGCGGAATTAGCTGATACGCTTGGGGCGAGCATACACACGCACCTGTCCGAAACCGAGATTGAGAATATAAATTGCCAAAAAACGTATGGCGTGTCGCCGACCGAACTGATGAATCGGTGCGGCATTTTGAATAAGAAAACAACCTGCGCGCATGGGGTTTGGCTGAGCGATAGTGATATGGAAATCTTGAAATCCAACAACGCGACGGTGGTTCACAATCCTGTCAGCAATCTAAAGTTGGCGAGCGGAGTTGCGCGGGTCGTGGATATGCAAAACCGCGGAATCACCGTCGCTTTGGGCACCGACGGCGCGGCGAGCAATAATAATTTGGATTTGTTTGAGGAGATAAAGCTTGCGGCGATGTTGCACAAGGGCGTTACGCTGAATCCGACGGTGTTGCCGGCGAATGAGGTGCTGAAAATGGCTACGACAAACGGATATCTGGCGCTGGGGCTTGAAAATAGCGGAAGTATCGAGGCCGGCAAGTACGCAGACATGATTTTGCTTGATTTTAACAAGCCGCATCTGACGCCGAATCATAATACGGTGAGCAATATCGTTTATTCGGCGAACGGCGCGGACGTTGATACCGTTATTGTTCGCGGCAAAATTTTGATGGAAAATCGGGAGCTGAAAACCCTTGACGAGGAAAAAATACTTGCGAAAGTTAGCAGGTTTATGGTATAATTTGAATGGGTGATTTGAGATGAAACATGCATTGAAGAAATTGATTTTTATTATTGCGATTGTTGTGATGCTTGCAATATCGCTGATAGGATGTTCGGGCGAAAACATTGATACTTCTGTTGTTGCGCAAATCGACTCTGATTTGGTCGGTGAGTGGGTGATGGTGGGTACCTATCGTGATGGAGAATTTTTTGTGCGTGATAACTGTGATGAAGTTGTAATTTTTAATGCCGATGGCACCCGATATGGAAGATCTAAGGGTGAATGGTGGAGTTCCTATTGGTATTCCTGCTCCGGAGAGTGGTTTGGACTTGGCGGGATTAGAGATAGTTCAACAGGCGAGTGGCGACGTCCGCAAGTTGACGAAATGCGTTCTCGCGGTTATTATCATATATCAGATGGGCGACTTTATATGTATCATCAATCTCCAATGGATTCAGCAAATGTTTTTGAAAGAGTGGAAAATTTTAACTAACTTATAGGGGGACTAGATTATGAGCAATTCAGCATACAAAGCCGCGGGGGTTGACGTTGAGGCGGGCTATCGCGCGGTGGAACTTATGAAATCTCATGTGGCGAGGACAGTTACAAGCGGCGTTTTGTCTGGAATCGGCGGTTTCGGCGGGCTTTTTGAGCTTCCGAGCGGATATGATACGCCCGTTTTGGTTTCGGGAACCGACGGCGTTGGAACCAAGCTTAAACTCGCGTTTATTTTGAATAAGCATGACACGGTGGGGCAGGATTGCGTCGCGATGTGCGTCAACGATATTATTTGCAGCGGCGCGAAGCCGCTGTTTTTCCTTGATTATATCGCATGCGGCAAGAACGAGCCGGAGCGAATCGCCGATATCGTAAAAGGAATCGCGGACGGTTGCGTGCTTGCAGGTTGCGCGCTTGTGGGCGGAGAAACCGCTGAAATGCCGGGGTTTTATCCTGCCGATGAATATGATATGGCGGGATTTTCGGTTGGGATTGTCGAAAAAAGTAGAATTGTCGATAATTCGACGGTTTCGGCGGGTGATGTGTTGATTGCGTTGCCGTCAAGCGGCGTGCACAGTAACGGGTTTTCGTTGATTCGCAAGGTTTTTAACATCGGCGAGGATAACGAGAAGAATTCCGAGCGGTTGGCGATTTATTCGGAAGAGCTTTCGTCTACAATCGGCGAGGCGCTTTTGACTCCGACGAGAATTTACGTGAAACCGATGCTTGAACTGTTGAAAAAGGTGAATGTGAAAGCGATTTCGCATATTACCGGCGGCGGGTTTTATGAAAATATCCCGCGAATGTTGCCGAAGGGCGTTCGCGCTAAAATTGACGCGGCAAGCTTTACTGTTCCGCCGATTTTTAATATTATCGCGGCGAGCGGAAAAATTTCGGAACGAGATATGTATAACACCTTTAACATGGGGCTTGGAATGATGTTCGCGGTCGCGAAAGGCGACGCTGATTTGGCTGTTGCTACCCTTGCGGCGACGGGTGAAACTGCCTACGTTGTGGGCGAGGTTGTTGCGGGCGACGAGGGTGTGAATATATTGTAGTTTTTTGCGTCCTGCGGCGGGGTTAAAAGAACTTTTAGGATATGCCCGATAGCATATTAAGTACTTACTCGCGGCGCGTTTTTTGTTGCAAACTTGCCTGCTTTTTCAACGAAATTGCAACGATTTCAGCGGGGAATTTGTACTCCGCTGCCGAAAAATGAAATGGAACCCCAGTCCTGCAAAGGCGGGGTTCCATTTTATTTAGTTATATTTCAATTCGCAGTTGCATTGCCTTCGACAACGTAACTTCGTCAGCGTACTCCAAATCTCCGCCGACAGGGACGCCGTACGCGATTCGCGTAACCTTGATTCCCAGCGGTTTAATCAGTTTCGAGATATACATCGCCGTCGCCTCGCCCTCGAGGTTCGGATTGGTCGCCATGACTACCTCTTTGACCGTTCCGTCGGCAAGGCGAGCAAGTAGTTCCTTGATTCTTATGTCTTCCGGCCCGATGTTTTCCATTGGCGAAATCGCGCCGTGCAAAACGTGATAAATCCCTGAAAATTCGTGGGTTTTCTCCATCTGCACAACGTCTTTGGGGCTTTCCATAACGCACACGATACTCTCGTCGCGTTTGTCGTTGGCGCACAGCGCGCAAACCTCGCCGTCGGTGAGGTTTTGGCAGATTTTGCAATATCGTACGCTCCGTTTGGCGTTGACGATTGCGTCAGCCATTGCGAGCGCTTCCTCTTCGGGGAGTCCGAGCATGTAAAATGCCAAGCGTTGCGCGGTTTTGTGCCCGATTCCGGGGAGGCGTTCGAACGATTCAATTAGTTTCGCCAGCGGCGCGATGTAGTAGTCCATGGGGGTATCTCCTTATTCTTCTATTCTTTCGAGGATTAGTATGCTATCTCTATATTGTAGTAAATCAGTCAATATAAGTCGGTTATCTGAAAACTCATAAGAATACTCTTCAAAAAAACGTGGTTGTTCAATATTATGCATGGCCAAAACACCAAAATGAAGCGACCAAGGAAATTTTCTGGTAAACCCTCTTCCTGCTCCTAACCCATATTCTCCACTATTAAAATAGCTATACCCTTCTCCACCAGGTAAAAAAGTGAATTGAAAGACATTCTCAATATATCGAAACTCACCATTCCATATTTGCGCTATAACATTCCACTGCCCGATTATGGGGTGTTCCATAGGTGCGTCGGTGATATAAACCGTGTTTGTATCACCATCGAAACTCGCGTGATAGCCCAACGCCTCCGCGATTCCGCGGACGGGGAGAAATGTTCGGCCGTCCAAGATAAACGGCTGCGAATCGTCGTCGAAGTGTTGCGGTTCGCCGTTTACGACGACGTTGACGCCGTAGAATACCTCGCGGAGCGCGCCGCTTGCGAGGGTTAGCGTTGAGATTAGCAAAGTCGCCGCAAGCAGACCGGCGAGGAAGCATCGAACCTTGGTTTTGAACATAAAATTTTCTCATTTGTATGTGAAATTTGGTACCCTTGGTGTAGGGGCGGCATTTTGCCGCCCGCCGGCGAGGAAATTATTCCCACGGGCGACAGAATGTCGCCCCTACATGGTTTGTTCCTACTATCGCTCAAACCTAAACGGCGGTTGAATATCCGCCATAAAATCGCGATAGTTCGCCATGTGTTGCCGGGCGAGGCGTTCCAGGTCGCCGCTTCGATGGTATTCGTTTACGAACTCGGCGAATTTGTTCGCGAATTCGCTATCGCTGCGGCGAAACGCGATGTAGAACCGCTCGGAATCACGGCTTATGATAGGAAGCCACATAATTTCACGGTCATTTGTACGCGAGCCGAAGCTAATTGCGACGTCAACAGTGCCCGACTTTAGCGCGCGAAGCGCATCGCGGTCGTGGATTTCGTTGAAATCGGCGGTTTTGCCTTGCGTTTCAAGGTATGCAAGCATCATGTCAATTCCGACATTCGCGAGCGCGGCGTTGGTGCCGATTACCGCAATCGCAACGTTGTTCCGCTCGCCGAGCGGAGCGAAAACCGCGGCGACAGAACAGCCGCAAGCGCATTCGGGCGTACATTCTTCGGCACACTCGCAATCATTTCCGCCGTTGCGTCCGAGACAGCCGACAAGCGAAACTGACAACGCGAGCACGAAGCAAATTGACACGATAAGTATCTTTCTTAAATCTTTTTTCACAAAAATCCCTCCGAATAAATATGATTCTTACATATCTATTCGGAGAGTTGTGTTTGTATTACTCTGTATCTAGATTTTCGCGGGGAACGCACAATTTTAGGATTGCCTGATAAATTTCGGTGGCGTTTTCCTTGAAATGCTTGGAAACATTGGTGGCGACGTCTTTATCGCCCACGAAAAGTTCCATATCCAAAAGGGTGATTCCGTCGTCGGTGATGTTGCAGCTTAGCGAAAATTGTCCCGCGCTGTTGATTGGCACGGCTTCGCTTGTGATCGCCGGCGGACTGATTAACGTATCGAATTTTATGTTTCCGATTGTGTCGTCAATGGATTTTCGGATGCTTGACGGGATTCGGCTAGTGAAGAATTCCACCGCCTCGTGCCCTTTCGAGGTGAGCGCATATTTTTCGCGATTTTCGGTAAACGTTTTCGCCAAAAATTCGTCGTCAGACAGCTCGCCGAACTTTTCGGTAAGCGTAAAGTAATCTAATATTTCGTTTTCCCACGTCAAAACAGCGTTGAGTTCCTCAAATGGGATTGGCGTTTCATACCGCCAAACCGTATATAAAATTATGAACTTTATCTCGTCATTTTCGAAAAAGTACATTTAACTCACCTCCGAATCTGGATTTTTGCGCCCTGCGGGCGCGGGTTAAGGCGCAAAACTTACGCTTTATGCTCAAAGTATATGCAAACCACGCCGACACCTGAGTGCGTAACGATTGTCGGGCCTATGCTTTCGATTTGGATAGATTTCGGTCCGATTCGCTCTTCGATCAGTTTAACCAAAAGGTCAAGTTTCTCACCGCCGCGCGCGTGCGCCACATAAATGTCCTTATCCTTTAGGTTGTCCCCTTTTTCTTCCATTATTTCAACAAGCTTCACAAGGCTCTTTTTCGAGCCGCGCACTTTGTCCATTACCTGCGTTAGTCCTTCGTTAACCCACAGAATCGGCTTGATATCAAGCAGGTTGGCAATTACAACCTTTGAGCCCTTGATTCGACCGCCGCGTTTAAGCTGCGTCAAATCGTCAACCAAAAAATACGGCGTGTCGCGTCGGGTCGCGGTCATAAGATATTCGATGATTTCTTCTTTACTTGCGCCGGCATCACGCATTCTTGCGGCGTTTACAACCGGAACTCCGATTCCGACGCAAAGTTGCTCTGAATCAATAACTGTAAGGTCTTTTCCTTCGGCAATCAACTCTTTCGCCGCCATGTTCGCGACGTTGTTGGTCTCGCTTGCCGCGCCGGATATTGTAACATAAATTACCGCGTCGTACTTCTCGAGCATTTCGCGGTACGCGTTCGCAACAACTTCAGCAGGCGGCTGCGACGTTGTCGGGAAATCCTCGCTGTTTAGAATTAAGTCGTAATATTCCTCGTTTGTGATGTCAACGCCCGGCGTGTAGGTCACGTCATCGATTGTCGGGCAAAGCGGAATAACTTTTATGTCGTATTTTTTTTGCCATTCCTCTCTGATATCTGCTGCTGAGTCAGCGATAAATCCGATTTTCATAATTTTTCCTCCTCTATGTAGATTTTATTTTATGTTTTTTTCACGCCCAATGGGCGCGGGTTTTTTCAGAGCAAGGCTCTGTGGCATTGTGTCCTGCCGGACGGGCGACAAGGGCTCTGCCCTTGCCAATCCCGGTCGCCTATGGTCGCAAACGCCGTCGCAACAAACTCCGCCTGTTCATTTTCGGGCAAACAACGCCCGAAAAGCTCACATGCTCCGTTGTTGCTCCTTAATCCCACAACGTCCACTGCGTTGGGACGTCGCGGGAGCCCTGGCGATTTGCGCCAAAGCCGGCGACGATAAAATCATTGGTTAGCTAACCGCATACGCGGTAAATGAGACTTAGCTTACGTATTTTGTAAGCTCTAGTCGAATTATCCAGTAAGCGTAAGCGAGTCGGGAAAGACTAGCGAGATGAACCGCTAAAAATGTGCAAACATCTACGCATCAGTTTAGTTTCTACGGCGGCAAAAGCCGCTGTCTTAAATGAAAATTCGTACCGCGAGCCGTCAACCATATCCAATCACACTTCTTTAAAAAACAACTCGTGTTCTTGGATGGTTTCCCGACTCCCGTTGGTCGCTGGATAATTCGACTAAGCTTTTCAAAAAACGAAAAGCAAGACTCATTTATGACAGGGGTGGCATTAACCGGATTAAAAAACCAATCCGGATGCCACTCCCTAAAAGCGCGAGATATTGTTTGGATAGAGTGCTATGTTTACATTAACTTTCGCCCGCGGTTCCGCCACAACGGTTTTTGTTGTGGTCGGGGAGGGCGATGGTTTGGCATAAATCTCTTAGCAATTTATTGCTTAGAGATTTAGCCCTCCGAAGCGTCTTGTGCGAGGAGTTTCAGCTTCTTTTGCCGTCAAAAGTTTTTCGGGGATTGAGGCTGAACCGTCCAAAACTTGTTTTGGCTAACGGTTCGTCCTTGAGGACTTCCCAAGAATTCAAGGCGCTTTTTGACGCAGAATGATTGGATGAAGTCTACCGCAAGGGCTACGATTAGCCCTTATCGCTATGCGGCAGCAGCCGCAACGCCCTCGGGACGGACCCGAAAAAAGCCTGCCGCCGCAGCGGCACAAATCGCGCAAATCATGCGCCCCAAAATTTCCTATCCAAACTGCGATACTGTATTGCTTCGGCGATGTGCGGAACTTCGATGTTATCGCTGCCTGCAAGATCGGCGATTGTACGCGCGACTTTTAGGATTCGATTGTGCGCGCGGGCGGATAAGCCGAGTTGCTCGAATGCCGCTTTCAGTAACATGCCACACTCGTCGGAGAGTGCGCAATGTTCCTCCATCATGTTCGGTTTTAGCTGAGAATTAGAGTAAATATCGCTGTCCGCGTAACGCTTGCGCTGGATTTCACGCGCGCGGTTGACACGTTCGCGGATTTGCGCGGATTTTTCCGAATGATTGGTTTTTTCGAGGTCGTCGTACTTCACCGCCGCGACTTCGATATGTAAATCAATGCGATCAAGAAGCGGTCCGCTGATTTTCGTCAAATATTTCCGCCGTTTCTCGTCGGGGCAACTGCACTCGCGCGAATTATCGCCAAAATAACCGCACGGACAGGGATTCATGGACGCGACAAGCATAATGTTGCAAGGATATTGAAGCGTTCCGCTTGCGCGGGAGATGGTTACGACGCCGTCCTCAAGCGGTTGGCGCATAACTTCCAGCGCGTCTTTGCGGAACTCGGGAAGTTCGTCGAGAAACAGCACGCCGTTGTGCGATAAGCTGATTTCACCGGGTTTTGGATACGCGCCGCCGCCGGATAAGCCGACCGCCGAAATTGTGTGATGCGGATTTCGGAACGGGCGGGATTTCGCGATTGGATTGTCGGAGGACAGCAAACCCGCGATGCTGTGGACTTTCGCGACCGACAATGCTTCGTCGAACGACATTGCGGGAAGTATGGACGACAATCGTTGGGACAGCATAGTCTTACCCGAACCGGGCGGCCCGATCATTAGGCAATTATGTCCGCCCGCCGCCGCGACTTCCAACGCGCGTTTCACGTTTTCCTGCCCCTTAACATCAGCGAAGTCGAAATTGCCGAAACCGCTGTCGCTGAATAGTTTGTCGATATCGACAAATACGTTGTTCATCACATTGTCACCATTAAAATGCTCTAAAATTTCGCTTAAATGCGAAACGCCGAAAACTTCGATTCCTTTAACAATCGCGGCTTCTTTCGCGTTTTCTTGCGGGACGAACACCTTTTTGATTCCGTTTTGATATGCCGAAATTACCATAGGAAGCACGCCGTTCAGCCGCCGAATCTCGCCATCGAGCGACAATTCGCCGAAAAAAGCGTACTCTTGCGGATCGTCGATAAACAACTGCTCGGAGGCGCACAAAATTCCCACCGCGATTGGAACGTCGTAGTATGCGCCTTCTTTTTTCACGTTCGCCGGCGCGAGATTTACGGTGATTTTCTTACTTGGAATCTGAAGTCCCATATTTTTCAGCGTCGCGCGGATTCGTTCGCGGGATTCTTTCACCGTCGCGTCGGGAAGCCCGACCATTTCGAACGCGGGTAAACCGGTGGAGATGTCGACTTCCACCGTTACGATATAACCGTCGATTCCCAAAACGCCGCAACTGTTGATTTTCGCTATCATTTATTTCAGCCTCCCAACATGATAAATGTATTTTTGTTTTTAATTTGTTAAAGTCACATCTCTGTGGGATTAAGGTCGCTCTCTGTAGAACTGCGGCAGCTGCCGCATAGCGACAAGGGTTTGTTGAAACCCTTGTCAAGCCCCAGTAACGGCAGCCCGCACGAAGTGCGTGGCAATAACCTTATGCCGTTTCCTCGGCGGTTTTTGCCGAATCAATTTTTTCACAAAAAATTTAGTAAAACTTGCGGCGCAAACGCGCTTTCGCGCTATCAAAAACGCGCCGTTTATTGAGGACTGCAAACAATATCCTCTCAGTTAAGTACCTACGGCGGCAAAAGTCGCAGGCTCGACTGAAACGGCGTTCGCACTCGCTAGTCTTTCCGCGAATGCGGTTCGCTAACCCAGTTTTTTCGTCGCCGCTCGCGGCACAAATCGCGATTTGTGCGTTTGTGATCGCCAGGCGACCGGGTAGGGCTCCCATGACATCCCAACGCAGTGGACGTTGTGGGATAGAGGAGCAATACACGAAGTATGCGAGCTTTTCGGACGTTTTTGGTCCGAAAATGAGCTAGCGGAGTTTATTGCGACGGGGCAGAGCCCTTACCGCCCGTCCGGCAGGACACGCGCCCTCGGGACGGACCCGAACAATGGGTTTTTAGGGCATAGCCCTATAAACCGTTCGCCAATACCTTCTCAAACAAAATCCCATCTCGCGTAGTAATTCCGGGATACTTCACCGTTTCGGCGATTGCGGCGGAGACGAAGTTTGCCGCCGTTTGCGCGGCAGCTTCCAAACTATCGCCGTGCAGCAAACGCGCGGACAGCACGCTTGTAAACGTGTCGCCTGTGCCGTGGAAAACGCCTTGCGTGTATTTGCAGTAAATCTTTTTCGCCGCGCCGGTTTGCTTATCGTAAATGACAACATACATTTCGTTATCGTCGCTCATAACGCTTGTGATAACAACCTGCGCCGCGCCCAAATCGGCGAGTCGCTTCGCCCAACTGAACACCAAATCGTCGGAAACCGCGCCGGTTACGCACTCTTCGCCTAAAAGCAGCGCGGCTTCGGTAAAGTTCGGCGTAATTATGCTTGCGTTTGCGACTAATTTCCGCATTTTTTCAACCATTTCATCGGTCATTGTGGAATACAATTTTCCATGGTCGCCCATAACGGGATCGACGATCGTCAAAAGCTTGTCGTGCTTGAATTTTTCGATAAAATCAATTAAAATATCGACCTGCCGCGGGGAACCTAGAAATCCGCTGTAAATCGCGTCGAATTTGATGTCAAGCGACTTCCAGTGATCGATTATTTTCGGCATATCGTCGGTCATATCAAGAAATGTATAATCGCCAAATCCGCCGGTGTGCGTGGATAGAACCGCCGTCGGCAGGGGGCAAACTTCAATTCCCATTGCGGATAAAATCGGCAATACAACTGTTAGCGAGCATTTGCCGAATCCTGATATATCGTGAACCGCCGCGAGGCGGGGAATAATATTTTGCATAGTAAAATCTCCTTATAGTGGGACGCCGTCCCCTACATATTCTTCATTCTACCATAAGTTTGGACATATTGTAAAGAAATTTCGAATAAAATTTCATTGGGAGGGAATTATGGTGCTTAATTTTCTAAGGAAAAATCGATTTGTTTTATCAACGGTTGCGGCGGGCGTTGTGTTTATCGCTGTTATAATAGGATTTCACAGTATAGATAGCAGTTTGAACAGAAAAATTGTTGAGTACATAGAAAGTTTCGGTTGGCAGATTGAGCAAACGCCGATTGAAATTTCATATTTGACTATTCCTCGGACGTTTGACGCGGTTTTTGAGAATTATAATTTATATCAAAAAGAGGCAGGGCTCGACCTTTCCTCTTTTAAAGGCGCGCGCGCCGTTCGATATTCATATAGAGTGCTGAACCATGCTTCAAGCGCGGATTTTACCGTGCGCGCGAATGTGATTGTTGTGAATCAAAAGATTGTCGCGGCGGATATTAATTCGAATGATTTGGGCGGGTTTATGCACGCGATTAATGATGTTGGATTGTTAAGGATACCTTAACGATCCTTTTTTTCCGCTGCGGCGGCAGGTGTTGCGCGGGCGCGCGCGGCATAGTGGCGACGGTTTGGCATAAAGCTCTTAGCAGTTTACTGCTTAGAGATTTAGACCTCCGAAGCGTCTTGTGCGAGGAGTTTCTTCATCTTTTGCCGTCAAAAGTTTTTGCAGATGGCTGTGGATTTTGCAAGCAAAATCTTACGCCCCTGCACTTTTCGGCTATAGATTGCAAACTACGCAATCTAAGTCTCAAATGCGGGGTTTGTGGCTAAACCGTCGAAATCTTGATTTCGCGAACGGTTCGTCCTTAAGGGTTGGGAGTGGCTTCCGAATCCGTCTTTGGGATTCGGCTAATGCCACCCCTGCGAAAACTGCCCGTAAGAGCAAGGCGTTTGGTGCCGTAGCTCGAACGGTTGCAGTTGACCGCCCCAAGAAAACAAGTCGCCTTTTGACGAAGTTTGATTGGTTGAAACCTACTGTAAGGGTATTCGGTAACGGTAGCCCGCGCTTTAGCGCGTGGCAATTACCTTATACCGTTTCAACGGCGCTTTTTGCCGTTCTAATACCCTTAACGACTTTAATGCTCTAGGGCACACCCTAAAAGATTTTAAGCCTGCGCCGGCAGGGCGCAAAAACCTACTCCACTACCTTAATATACTCCACAGCTAAATCCTCTGTCCCTGTAAGTTGGCAACCTTTTTCTTTCGCGTATCGGATGTAGTCTAAAATTTCCGGGGTAATCTTTTCGCCCGGAGCGAGGATAGGGATTCCCGGCGGATAGCACATTACAAACTCGCCGCAAACCTCGCCTTCGCTCTTTTCAATCGGGATTTGCCGTAAATTTGAATAAAACGCCTGTTGCGGCGGCATTGCTACTTGCGGCATGATATATTCAAGCTCGAACATTCCCGATTTATCTTTCGAGTAAAGCCGCTTAATTTCGGCGAGGGCGGATAAAAGCCGTTCCAGTTCCAATTCCCGGTCGCCGCCGGAGATGATCGCCAAAATATTGCCGATATCGCCGAATTCGATTTGAATTCCATATTCATCGCGCAGAATGTCGTACACTTCAATTCCCGCAAGCCCGATATCCCGCGTGTATATCGACAGTTTTGTTAAGTCGAAGTCGAAAACACTATCGCCGTCAACCAAATCCTTGCCGTATGCGTAAAAGCCGCCGATTTGGTTGATTTCTTCGCGGGCATAGTTTGCAAGTTTCAGCGTTTTAGCGAACATTTCCTTACCATTTTTATAGAGATTCTTCCGCGCGAGATCGAGTGACGATAACAGCAAGTAGGACGCGCTTGTCGTTTGCGTCAGGTTGATAATTTGCGCCACATATCCAGTGTTGATATTTTCGCCGCACAAAAGCATGGAGCTTTGCGTAAGCGACGTTCCTGTTTTGTGCATACTGACTGACGCCATGTCGGCGCCTGCCTTCATTGAGTTTATCGGCAGATTTTCGCCGAAGTAGAAATGCGTTCCGTGCGCCTCGTCAACAAGAACCAGCATTCCTCTCTCATGCGCCAGTTTTACGATATCGGATAATGCCGAGCAAATTCCATAATATGTGGGATTGTTGACCAAAATCGCTTTCGCGTCAGGATGGTCGTCCATCGCGCGGCGAATATCAGAAATAGACATACCAAGCGGTATGCCTAATTTTTTATTGATTTTAGGGTTTATGTAAACCGGGATCGCGCCGCAAATGACAAGTGCGCCGATTACGCTTCGATGAATATTTCGCGGCAGGATGATTTTGTCGCCGGCTTTACATACGCTCATAATCATGGCTTGAACCGACGAAGTTGTGCCGTTTACCATGAAAAACGCGGCGGACGCGCCGAATGCTTGCGCGGCAAGCTCGTGCGCCTCTTTTATAACCGAAATGGGGTGACAAAGGTTGTCAAGGGGTTTCATGGAACTTAAATCCGCCTTTACCGCCTTTTCGCCTAAGAATTCGGTGAGTTCTTTGTTTCCGCGCCCGCCTTTGTGCCCGGGAACGTCGAAATGCACCACGCGGTTAGATAGTTGTTCTTCCATTGCCTCGTAAATGGGCGCTCTGTTTTGGTTTGTCATACTTTTTCCTCTGTCTTAATAAATGTTCGCACCGCTGAAAATCTCTATCATCTCGCGGCGGAGATTATCGGTGATGGATAAACGCTGCTTCGGCGAGATTTCGTAAACATCTTTGTTAAACAGATAATTTTGCAGTTCGATCTCTTTAATCAGCATTTTCGTATGAAAAATGTTTGATTGATAAACGTTGACATCGATTGCATCATATTTTGTAAGGGTTTCGTCCATTATATAATCTTGAATCGAGGTAATGTCATGGTCGATGTAGCATTTTTTACCCTCCACGTCGCGAGTAAAACCGCGAACGCGATAGTCGATGGTCATTATATCCGAATCAAAGCTTCCGATTAGATAATCGAGCGTTTTAAGCGGCGAAATGGTTCCACACGTCGCAACGTCGATGTCCACGCGGAACGTTGCGATTGAGTTTTCGGGATGATATTCGGGGAATGTGTGGACCGTTACGTGACTTTTGTCAAGATGCGCGTGAACGGTGTCAGGCAAAAGTCCGATTCCTCGGTTGCAAGACTCGTCGATGTTATCTTCCAAAACTTTTTCTTCCGCAAGCAGGATGTTCACCGACGCGCCGGCGGGTTCGTAATCCTGTTTCGAGATATTCAAAACTTGCGCACCGATCATTTCGGTAACGTCACACAATATTTTGGTCAAACGCTCGGAATTATACTGTTCGTCAATGTAGGCGATGTAATCCTTTTGTTCCCTCGCGCTTTTGGCATAGCAAACATCGTAAATATTAAAGCTAAGCGTTTTTGTAAGATTATTAAACCCATACAACGTCAAACCCTTATTCAACCCTAACATCACTACCTTTCGGTAAATTTTACATTGGAAAGGGCATTATACCATATAATTTACCGTTTGTCTATATGTTTTTGAATTTTCGGCAAAAAGGCTATAATTGCCGTTTTGCAACGGTAATTATAGCCTTTTATTATGCTATTGCGCTAACTCGTCAAAAACCTAACTTACTTTAGGCCTCTCTCGTAAGACTCGATCATTTTTCTAACCATTTGTCCGCCGATAGAACCCGCTTGACGTGCAGTTAGATCGCCATTGTAACCCTCTTTAAGACTAACTCCTACTTCTGTTGATGTTCCCGCTCCATCTTAAAGAATTACTCATTTGCCGCAAGCGGCAAATCTCTATAACGGCAGTCCGTCCGTAGGACCCGGCAATTATATTATGCCGTTTCAATGGCGCAGTTTCCATTATTTTCAGAACTTTGTTCAAGTTCGCCTATGAATTTATAGTAAATCTTCACTTCTTGCTCAAATGGTGTTGTGTCCGGATGCGTGAGCTTCTTATATCCGGCAGGCAATATTCGTTCCCCGATTACGATTTTGTCGACAAACGCAAGCAATATATCCCTATCAAGCGTTTCAACTTGGCTGTGTTGTTTTACCAAATCGAAGAATTGTTCGTAACTGTCCGCCACGCTTGAAGCGTCGTCCACTTGCTTTGTTAGTTCAAAAATCGTTTTGTTGAGCGTTTCGGTTTCGATTGCAAGTTCTTTCGTCATCCTCGCAAGCCGTTCATCGTCAATTTTGCCCTCGGCGTTATCGCCGTAAAGTTTAATCAAAATTTTGTCAATCGCTTCAATTCTAGCCTGCGCTTTGTTGATTTGGTTTTTGATATTTTTTATATGTGTGTCACTTCCAAGGTTGTAAATTATTTCATCGACAAATTCGGCTTGTTGCTTGTCTGTCATACCAAGTAAGCTATTCAAATCATGCCGCACAAGTTCAAGCAAATCAGCATAACGAATTCTCGTTCCCGGACACGCATTAGCAACTCCTTTGCGATTTCGTGTGCAAGAGAGATACCAATACTTTTCTCGCTCGCCTTTGTAGACCGTCCCCGCAGAGCAAAGCGAATATCCGCAGATGTTGCATTTCACAATCCCCGAAAAGATACTTTTACGAACATGGTCGTATTGACGATAATTGCGAGTACCTTTGCCGAGATTAAGCTGCGCCTTGTCGAAAATATCCTCACTCACTATTGCAGGGTGCGTGTTAGATGAAACAATCCAATTTTCTTGCGGAATCGCAATTTTCTTTTGCGATTTCAAACTTGCTTTGCGAGTTTTTCCGAGAATCGTGTGTCCAAGATAGACTTTATTTTTCAATATCCGCTTGACTGTTGTGTAGTTCCATTCGTCCGACGCTCTCGCCGCACCTTTCGCGTTAAAATCGTCACGATATAGAACACGATACTTCAACGGCGGAATTATTCCATCTTCGTTCAAGTCAAGCGCAATTTTTCTCGAAGAATCACCGCTTGCTGCTTGTTTGAATATCCTCGCTACAATCGGGCTTGTGTTTTCGTCAAATATCAGCTTTGTCTTGTCGTCAGGATTTTTCTTATACCCATATGGCGGACAAGCGCAATATTCGCCGTGTTCACGTTTACTTTTCAGAACCTCTTTGATTTTTCTAGAACCATCGCGTAAATACGCTTCGTTCATGGCAAATCGAAAAGGATTCATCGGATTGTCGTCAAGGTTATCAAAACCATCGTGAGTGGCTATATACCTAATATTATTTTCAGGAAAAAATTGTTCGGCGTAATAGCTTGATTCTTGCATATCCCTGCCCAGTCGCGAAAGGTCTTTCGTCAAAACATAGTTCGCCTTACCTTGCTTTATCGTTTCGACCATTTCAATAAACGCAGGACGATTGAAGTTTCCGCCCGAATAGCCGTCGTCAACAAACTCTTTAAGAATAGTGATTCCATTTTGTTCACAATACGCTCGCACCATTGTTTTTTGATTCGAAATACTGGATGATTCGCCGATGGATGCTTCCTCAACCGATAGGCGATAATACGCAAAAGCCAGCTTTAAGTTATTGTCATTAAATTTTATCATTGTCGGTTTTGCTATCCTCCTTTGGCAACCGACCCACGCTATAATTTTAGCATATTGCAGTCAATTTGTCAAAATTTTTTCTTTAAGAATTTGTCGTTTGATAATTTCTTTCGCAGTTTGCGATTTTATGAAATCACGTTTGATAACATATGTTGCGTTGTTAATTTTCACAGTTTTTTGTCGCAAATTTTTTCACCCCATAATATATAATTCCAAATTTTCCTATTTTTATACTGTTACCTATCACCAAAATCAATTCCCTTCTTTTTCTTTATTTGTCGAGTTTCTCTCGCCTGTTTTTTCTCGTCTTTATCTTTCTTAATCAGTCCGGCAAGCAATTCCTTAACCTTATACGGAAGAATTTATATAAATTTTTCATAAATAGTTGACAAAATATCACATATACTATATAATGAATATGTAACTATATTTTAGTTGCAAAAGGAGCAACATATGAGTAAAAATCAAAAATTATTAAAGCGTTTGTTATCCAAGCCGAAAGACTTTACTTTTGACGAATTAAAAACTTTATTATCATCTTTGGGATACAGAGAACACAACGCAGGGAAAACAAGTGGAAGCGCGGTGCGATTCATTAACGAGAGAAAGCACACAATAAGAATACACAAACCGCACCCAAGTCCGATTTTGAAAAATTATTTAATAAATATGCTGATTGACGAGCTTAAAAAGGAGGGATTTGTCAATGAATAATGTTTTAGAACACAACGGATATGTTGGAAAAATAGAGTTTTCTTCTGATGATAATTGCTTCTTTGGAAAAATACTTGGTATTAACGATTTAGTTTCATTCGAGGGTAGTAGTGTTGACGAAATCAAATCTGCTTTTTCAGAAGCGGTGGACGATTACCTCGAAATGTGCGCCGAAAACGGAAAAGAGCCGGAAAAGTCATACAAGGGAAGTTTCAACGTGCGAATTGACCCTGTTTTACACAGACAAGCTGCTTCATTCGCCGCTTTATCTAATATCTCGCTTAATCAATTTGTTGAATCCGCTATTGCTGATAAGGTTTCTCACGCTCATTAAAAATCTGTTTTTTTTTGCAAAATCTATCCATTGTTGGTTAAGGGGAATGCCCGACTTAAGGTCGGTCATTCCCCTTACATAATTATATTTGATTGTCCTTTGTCAAGGTAGTCGGTTGTATTTTTTAGCAAATGCAACGAATAATCTCCACCGCTCCACCTTGACAATTTTAGTTTGTGATTATCAATATCGTACCTGTTTCTTCATCCCAATCGACAATAAATCCCAAAGCATATCCTAAATGTCTCAACATAAAATAGTTGTTCCCGCCAATATGATACGCTGTAAAACTTATTTCTTCGCCATTAAGGAATATTGTCGCCGCTGTCGAACTAGCTATTGTCACACCATCGCTTGTATTCACCATTTCACCGCCGATGATTTCGTATGCTTGATTGGTAGTCAACAAAATCGCATTATTTTCGTTGTCCCAACCAACATTGAACTGCGCTGACGTGCCATTTAGGACGTATGCAATATCACGAAGTCGGAAAAAGTTTCGTCCGCCTATATGATACGCTTGAAACGACACATTTTCACCATTTACAAGCACGGTTGCGGCGGTTGGTTCGGCGGGAACGCTTAATTCAGGCGGGGATTCATCATTCCTCGGTTGCCAAACCCAAGTGTCGGCATGAATTGCGCCGTCGTAGTATCGCATTAGCTCGTCTGACCTAAAAACAAACTCACCTTGCGGATTATCAACCGTTCCATCGCCTACATTTTGCCAATAACCTGTAAATTCATCGTTGTTAGGTGCTGGTGGCAATGCAGGGCCTCCTAATGCATTATCTAATATAATAAATCTAATATGTTCACACAATGTGAGCTGACGTAAAGAAGATGCACCTCTAAACATTGAATGCATAAGCGTTACATTACTCACATCCCAATTGGACAAATTAAGATTTGTTATACCGGTTGCTAGATAAAACATAAGTTGCATATCAATTACATTACGAGTGTCAAAACTAGACAAATCTAAATTTGTTAATCTTCTCGCCCCTCCAAACATACTGCTCATACTAGTTACATTACGAGTGTCAAAGCTGGATATATCTAGATTCATTAGACTATGATTTCCTTCAAACATGCCGCTCATATCTGTCACATTACTCGTATCCCAACTTGATAGGTTTAAGCTCGTCAAACCGCTTGCGTCGGCAAATACATCCCGCATATTCACAACATTGCTAGTATCAAAATAATCCAAACCTTCTATTACAGTTAAATTTCTTAAATATGTAAATAGACCTCGTAAAGATTCTCCACCAATAACCGGACCGGTAAAAATAATTCTATAAATATATTCACGGTATTCCTCCCACGGTCCTTCAGAAAAACGCACATTGTTACAGTCCCAATTTATAAAACCTTCTTCCACCACTAAAGTACCATCGCTATACAACCGCCACGGTAGATTGCTACTATTTTCAGTGATAGTATCTGATATATCTGCAGCAGTTCTCGCATATACCATATTTGAAATAAACATAGATATTATAGCAAATGTTAATACCAAACAAATAAATTTTTTAGTTTTCATTAACCAGCTCACCTTTCATATCGCACATATTATATCTCAGCACTTACAAAAAATCAAGAAAATTATTATTCTAAATTGAAAAGTACCGGACGTATAATGTAACGCACAGACACATTCCTATCATTTACCAAAACTTACACATATTGCTCATTAGTAAAATTATTGTTAATCGGAATTCGAGTGTCGAAAAGATTTATTGATATATTTCTTGATGAAATATTAATTGTAGAATGAATATAGTCTCCAACCAAAGTTAGCCATAACGATGTAGGCTCATATATTGCTCTCGTTCCAACTGTTGTGAGTTGCAATATTATCGCCAATCCTATACTTATTACCTTTTCATACCTTCGTTCCTCATGATTTTTAGTTTATACTTTTGATTTCATTTTTTTATAAATTAAAAAGGCCAAGCGTAGCAATATATAACAGCTGCATTCGACATAACCTTTTGTTTATTCGACCAAAAATAACACAAAAAACACATTTTTCAAAAAAACACTTAGTTAATTGTAAATTTTTGGTATGAAATATTATTGGTCACAATAAGTGTTAGCATCTCTGATGTGCTATTGCTTTTGAATTTTTTTGTGCAAGTTTAACATTTTTTATATAAAACATCCGAGTTTGATGCTTATGTAAAAAGAAAATTTGTCTGTAATTTTCATCTGTTCGTTTGTGTCAAACGAACTGCAATGAACTGTTTTATAGTTATGTATTGACAAAATTCGAGGAAAATATTAAAATTCTGTTAATGATTTGTTAACAAAGTGTTAGCGAACCTTAAGTAGCAACATTAATATAAAAATAGAAAGTCACAGGAGTTGACAGCGCTACCAACACCATCAACTCCCTAAGTAATAGCACACCAGAGATGCTAACACTTATTGTGACCAATAATATTATAACCAAAAATTTACAATTAATCAAGTGTTTTTTGAAAAATGTGTTTTTTGTGTTATTTTTGGTCGAATAAACAAAAGGTTATGCCGAGTGTAGCTGTTATAATCAGCTATGTTCGGCATTTTTTAAATTTACGAATCAGGAGGCGATTGCGATGCGATAGTTAGAGGTATGAGGGGGAGAAAACCGGAAAACAAAACCAAATCGAAGGGGAGATAAACAAATGAGAAAGATATTAGTTTTAACCTTAACAATCGCGATGATATTCATGCTGTCGATTGGCGTGTTGTGGGCGATTGCGGACTATGATGATGAGATTACTATTGCTGACGAGATTTTAGTTAGTGAAACTGAAGAAACTTCGTTTGAAGTGGAATTGGATTTATTGACAAGTTTTTCGCCGGACTTTCCGCAAAGAACAATTGAGCGCGACCTCATTGCGCCTGAGCGGGCTGACGCGATTTTAAACGGCGCGTTCGCAAGTTTGGACGAAGTCATGCAAGTTATGGATTTTATCCGTATGAATGAGCGTTCGAATGGTAATGAACGTGATGTACGCTCGTCAAACGAAATTAGTATGTCAGAAATTTATATTCCTGAAAATATTGAAAATTTAATCAACAATCGTATTTTGACGATTGATGATTTAAATGAAAATCTTAATATAATTATGCCAATGGCAATTATGGCAACGAGTGCAAGCGCGGCAACTTTGTCGTATTCAACGCCGATTAATCAAGTTTTCCCTGACCCGGTATTACAACGAGAAATTGCAAGAACATTCACAGGCGGAAATGTTTATGCTCGTATTTCTCAAATACAGTTGGATAGTATATTCGGTATTTTTATTTGTAATCTTTCGAACTCTGAATCAAGAGTTAGAAGCATAGAAGGTATGCAATTTCTTAGTAATATAACGTCATTTTGGGCAGGTAACCACGATATAAGCGATCTTTCACCACTATCCGGGTTAGCTAATAATTGGTGGTCGTCACTTGAATTGGACGGCAATCGCATTTATGATATTTCACCAATAGAGCATTTGATAAGATTGTCGGGGGCATCGATTGGAATTTGGGAGCAAAGGGTTACAAAGCAGATTTTTCGAAGCGCCGCTCAAAATATTATTCGAAATGAACACGGGGATTTGATTTCACCGATTTTAAATAGTATTAGTCCCGGAGGAAGCTATAACAATGGTTGGTTTTCGTGGAATTTACAAGAAAATCAGCATGCTTCATATCGCTGGACTCATATTATAATGAGTCAAGGTTGGCCGAGCGGCATGTTTTCCGGCACAGTAACGGTGGAGATTATAAATATCCCATCCACCACACTCTATCCTGCGGCGAACTTATTTGTCCGGCACGATAGAGGTTTGCAACCGCAAAATGCCGAATCATATCGTAATCAGAACGCAAATGGGCTTATTTGGCATAGTCCTAATCAAGGTAACCAGTTGGTTATAGGTATGGATCATGCTTCAACCAACCAGGAGGGCGCGCATCGCGAAACTTTTGTAAGATTTGATTTGCCTATAGATCCTGTAGAAAGAGCCGCGATGATATATTCGATTATGAACGTTTCGGGCGTCGGCGATGATAAAATAACTTTTAATCTGTTCATAACTCACGCACACGGCACAGCGGTGCAGCGGCATATTGATTTACACTTGCTTCCGGCTGAAAAAGCAGGCTTCGTAAACACTATGTATCCTAGCCGTGCGAATCCGCGACAACTCGGTGCATGGATGAGTGCTTACGACGCGTTTAGGGTAGGAATTACGGCGCGAGAACACTTTAGATATAATATTGTGCGTCCCGACGCGCAATCGGATAGAATATATAATCCGTCGCAGGTTTCGTCAATGATAGTTGATGGTTTTGTTAACTTTGACTTAACAGAGCCGTTGCAAAGATATTTTAGAGAAAATCCTAACGCAAGAAGTTTTGCGTTTGTTTTGTCGAATCTAAGAGGAAATGGTCTTATGATTGCTTTAGCGCATAGAAATTCTACTCCTATGAATCAAAGACCGTATTTATCAATACCGGGAGCTGCTTCGCCTCCGACGGTTCCTGTATCTATAGTTGATCCGACAGTTGATTTATTTATTCGTAGTGATTTGGGGGTAAATGCGCAAACAAGAGCAGAGATAGTGTCAAGTGGACACGGAACGGCTCCGCAACCGGAAAATGCTGATTTGGTAATTGGCCAAAATCATATAGCGACTAATTTAAACGGCGCGTATCGCGAAACATTTATGAGATTTAATTTAAGCATGGCAGAAATTGATGGAATTATAAACGCAAGCGGCAGAGGCAACGACAGAGCGGTACTTAGTTTGTTTGTGACCACTCCGCCGAATCCTTCAGCATTCGGAACGGCTCAGTCGCGCGCGATTAACGTTCGCGTGGTGCCTGATAATGCAATTCGGCGCGGCATGTCTTCCCTTAACGCGTTTGACGCGGGGATTACGGCGCGCGAGCATTTTAGAACGAACCCTGATGCGGTTTCAGAGCATATGTTTTTAAATGGCGCGGGTGAAGTTTATACGCGATTGAACAGGTTTTTCGAAATTGATTTGACCGCCGCGTTGCAGAGATATTTTCGTGAGAACTCTAACGCGAGAAGCTTTGGAATCGTTTTGTACAATTTGGACGGAAACGCGCTTATTGTTGCGGCTTCTACAAGGCAAACTCCGGCGAATGCGAGCAGACGCCCGACTCTTACGGTGCCATTGGGAGAAGGTGGCGCAGCAGGGTCAGAGAAAGAATTTTTGATTACGGTAAATGGAAACGAATTCTACTCTAACATGGCGTCAGGCGGAAGGCTATATAAAAATGGAGACCCAATTTATGAGAACGCAGCGACTTGGCTTGCTTTAGCCGGAAATTATATCTATTTCCGTTCAAGTGGATTAACTGTTTATACGGATGAAATTGGAATTTTTCCTAACAGACTAAAAAGGTGGAATCTTTCTGAAAATCGTGTTGAAGCGATTCGCACAAAGTGCAATCCGTTCTATATCGTGACTGACGGAAATGATATTTTTTACGCTAACTGGAATAATGGCGGCAGGATATACAGGCATTCGCCAAATGGGAGTAGTGTTCTTAAAGTTGACGAAGTCGGTATAAATCTTAGAATAGAAGGCAGTTATCTTATATTTGAAAACGCTCTTAAAAGACGTAAAATTCATAATGTTACGATTTAACGCCGCGAACAAACGTCATGACAAAATTAAAGAAGAGAGGTAAAAATATATGTTGAGAAAAGGGAGAATATTATCACTTATTTTAGCGATTGTTATGATTGCGGGAATAATGCCGGGGCTTAGCTTTAGCGTTGCCGCAAATATGCATAGAGAGATTCCGATGCCAAGCTTTACTCCGTTACAGGATTTGATGGCAGAACGAGAGGCTGAAATTATAGAAGAATATATAACCGAATTAACGGAAGAATTAGAATATATATCAGAAAGTTACGATGAGATTTATTATGAAGAAGAGGAATTTGAAGAGTTGATGGAAGCGTTGATGATTGAGCCTTTCAACGCGGTTGACGGAATGGATATAATTCCGATTTCGATCGCGTCGCCGTTTAACGTCGCAAGTGGGAATAATACGCAGGTTTCGCTTGTGTCAGGCGCATTGACGTATACGCACAACCTGTTTTCCGTGAATAACGGAACAGGTTTGCCGTTTGGGTTGAATATTCAGTACAATTCGTCAGATGCGGCGATTGAGCCGATGAGTTCGCCTGTACAAGTCATGACAGGATGGTCTTTTGGATTGTCATCAATCAGTAGATTGTGGCAAACTACTACGATGTCGTATAGAAAACAGTTGCGACTCGCAAACGGAAGTTCATTCGAATTTGAGGTTTATTACAATACTCCAACTACTGAACCTGATGGTCGAATAATTCGGCTTAGAAACTATAAATTGCAAGATATGGAGCTTCGTTTTATCAGACCTGATGTGACTAGCGTTGAGCAGCATCCCGGCATATACGTATTATCACATAACAACGGGCAACTTATAGAAACGTTTTGTGCTCGTTTCGGAAAACTTTTAAGCGTTGAAGATAATATGGGAAATAGAATTGATTATACATATAGAAGCGCATTGAGCAAGTTTGGCAATGCCCACGCTAACAGCCGTTATCATCCTGCTTTTCAATTTTTGACCAGAATATCTGATAATGCCGGCAATGCTATTAAAATAGAATATATTCACAGCGGCGCGGGCTTTAATCTAAGAATGAACGAAATTAGGATAAGGCTTGAAGGAGCGCCAAACAACCAAGTTATAACTCTTAATTTGGAATATCGGCGATTTAGAGAATGGGGTGAATTTCCCAATCCTCAACTCCGTAATCTACATGGCTATGCGCCGCTTCTTACAGGAATAACGGATGCGCTTGGACATACGACAAGCTTTACATATCATAATTTAGATAACAAAATGTTCAGACCTGTAGAGGGGAGCAATCATCGGCAACAAACAAACAATTTTTTGCTGTCGAGAATTGATTATCAAACCGGCGGATACACCGAAATTGATTATGAATACGATTTAAGGACACGAAGATTTTTTCGAGAGCAAATTAATACCCTTAACGCAATGGCACGTTGGGCTTATAGGGTTTCTGAAGTTAGGGATTCGTCCGGGTTTAGCGTAAAATATGAATATGAAAACGATTTTTCCGGATTCGTTGATGGTTTTGAGCCTGACACTACATTTAATGATAATAATCCACTAATTTCAGGAAACACGCTTGGTTTTATAAATAATGCTGATGGTGGATATGGATATGTTTATAGAATTGGTCGTTTTCACAATCCTGATCCTGACCTTTGGTGGGATCCTGTTTATGACGATACTCGGTTTACTGATTTTACCTATTCCACCACGCGAATACAAAATGGAGTAAGAACAAGAACCACCTTTAACTATAGGCATAATAAAATCAACACGATGACAACATTTGATGTTAATGATGCTAATCATGTTTTGAGAAATCTTACTTTAATAACAAGATATGATTACAATGAGGTTAATCAACTTATATTAGCTAGAAATTGGCGGTTTAATACAAGATTTGCTGACAAAACAAGCGCACAATATATAATATCAAATACAGATAATATAGTTCCGCGTAGTCAAGAATCATGGGTATATTTTCCTGTAAGAAGCATGGTGAAATTTAGAGGCCAAGTGGCACGGAACGGTAGACCAAGGGACAGAACGGCATACAGAGGAAGAAACATATTACTAAGCCATACGGATGTTTTGGGGAACGAAACGAAATATTATTATGGCTATATTCCTAAAATTTTTCCTGAACCTTTGTATAGCAGGAATTATCGCATTTCTGGCTCCCCTGGTACGGCTTATTACACGCCTAATGATATATTTGAACTTGATGAAAACCCGTTTTTTATACCTTTGCGAACGATTCAGTTTGCGCAATTTTTAGGAACGCCGCTGCAATCAAGAGCAATAATTTCAAACGCTCAACAGTTTGAGCAAATTTTTAATCGCCCTGAAGCCGCAAACGTGATAACTACGCAAAACACTTTATTTGCGGTTCCGGGCAATGCCAGGTTAAACAACGCAAGAATAATGTCTATAAGTACCAGGTATAGATCGGACGACGCCGTGCGTACTGTTACAAGAGCATTTACATATTTTGCTGCTCAACCTGGGAATGTAATGACAGAAACTTTAAGCTCGTCGTGCTTAGGAGACATTCGCACAACTACATTTGCTTATGACCCCGCCGGCGTGCGAGTAGCAAGCATGATAACAAACGCGACTAACACAAGCGCTTCTGCTGACTTCACACTTGAGGATGAGCAAGAGATAGAAGTTTCTTTTTTGTACAACCACTTCGGGCAAGTTATAAGAGAAACTGACGCTTTAGGTCGTCATACCCACCATACTTATAACGCAGTTGGTTGGAGAACAAGTACGACTAACCCTGATAGTTCAAATGTTCTTATCGAGTACAGTATTAAGGGCGCAAATGGCGGAGAAAATGTAATAGCTACAATATACAATGGTAGCTATGTTACTTTTGCTTACTTTGACGGTTTAGGACGCCCGCTTAAACGAACCGAACTTGATCAGAGTTGGAATAGTGAAAATGAAAGAATTTTAAACAGATATGTTCACAGACCGGGAAGTCATAATATTGAGAGAGTTTACGACGCGAATGGAAATTTCTCTGTTTTTCAGCATGACAGCCTGAACCGCGTGACTTCTGTCGGTCATTTCCAACATAATCTGCCAAACAATGCTTTGGGGCATCAAAGCATAGTGTACAACGACTTTGAGCGCACGGTTACAGTGTCAAACGCCGGTCACACTAACACAACAACTCATTTTGACGAAGTTGGGCGGGCGGTGCAAAGCGATGTCAGAATAAGTGCCGGCAGGTATGCAACTACCTTAACCGAATTCGATCATATGAGTAATGTGAGAAGAACGAGAAGCCCAATGGAAAAGTGGACAAATTTTCACTACGACCCGGTTGGGCGGCTTATAGAGGTTATCGACCCGATGGAGAATAGGTTTGAGTACACTTACGACGCGTTAGGCAATATTCTTGAGGTCGTTTCCAACGACTTAACAATCCAAACAAACGAATTCGATAATTTGGGGCGCCTTCTTCGCCGCTCGGACGCGCTTGGCATGAGCGAATATTTCGCATATGATGAGTTGGGCAGGCTAGTCGCATCAAGGGATAGAAAAGAACAAGAAACGACGTTCGTTTACGAGCCACTCTCAAATCGG
>Ga0131853_10000574_pt1 | contig 66839 bp, 52 predicted proteins | sample TergutLab28metaG_FD_92764 | JGI IMG/M metagenome (GOLD analysis project Ga0131853, IMG submission 92764) | Labiotermes labralis P1 segment gut microbial communities from Petit-Saut dam, French Guiana - Lab288 P1 (version 2) (version 2) | ecosystem: Host-associated > Arthropoda: Insects >... | reverse complement strand
TTCATGCGGGTCAGAACTTACCTGACAAGGAATTTCGCTACCTTAGGACCGTTATAGTTACGGCCGCCGTTCACTGGGGCTTAAGTTCTATGCTTCGGGCTTTCCCCTAACATTTCCCCTTGACCTTCCAGCACCGGGCAGGCGTCAGCCCCTATACATCAGCTTGCGCTTTAGCAGAGACCTGTGTTTTAGATAAACAGTCGCTTGGGCCTATTCACTGCGGCCTATTTCTAGGCTCCCCTTCTCCCGAAGTTACGGGGTCATTTTGCCGAGTTCCTTAACATGGGTTATCCCGTTCGTCTTGCAATTTTCTTGCCGCCTACCTGTGTCGGTTTGCGGTACGGGCACCTTATATCTAAATTTAGCAGCTTTTCTCGCCAGCGTGAATTCACCAACTTCGAGGTATCTTACTCCCCATCATCGCCCAGCCTTAATGTTGCGCGTACTTTACTACGCAACAGCCTCACGATTTGGCCCCGCTTTTCCATCTGCGAGGTTTGGCTATCCTTCTGTGTCCCTGCATCATAATATACGGTGGTACTGGAATTTCGACCAGTTGTGCATCGGCTACGCCTTTCGGCCTCACCTTAGCTCCCGACTTACCCTGGGAGGACGAACCTTCCCCAGGAAACCTTAGGCTTTCGACGGAAAAGTTTCTCACTTTTCTCTCGCTACTCATGCCGGCATTCTCTCTTGTATACAGTCCACGGCCCCTTACGATACCGCTTCGTCCCGTATACATTGCTCCTCTACCGATAACATTGCTGTTATCCCCAAGCTTCGGTGTACTGTTTTAGCCCCGTGAATCTTCGGCGCATTATCACTCGACCAGTGAGCTATTACGCACTCTTTAAATGAGTGGCTGCTTCTAAGCCAACATCCTGGTTGTCTGTGCAATAACACATCCTTTTCCACTTAACAGTAACTTTGGGACCTTAGCTGTGGATCTGGGCTGTTTCCCTTTCGACAATGAAACTTATCTCACACTGTCTGACTGCCAGTCATATTTATCCGGTATTCGCATTTTGATAAGGTTTGGTAACCCGTGAAGGCCCCTAGCCCATTCAGTGATCTACCCCCGGTAAACTAATACTGACGCTAGCCCTAAAGCTATTTCGAGGAGAACCAGCTATCTCCTGGTTCGATTGGAATTTCTCCGCTAACCACAAGTCATCCCCGACTATTTCAACAGGCGTGGGTTCGGACCTCCACAAGGTTTTACCCCTGCTTCATCCTGCTCATGGCTAGGTCACCAGGTTTCGGGTCTACAACATACTACTAAATCGCCCTATTCAGACTCGCTTTCGCTTCGGCTCCGTGACTTAATCACTTAACCTTGCAATACATCGTAACTCGCCGGCCCGTTCTACAAAAAGTACGCTGTCACACCTGCGGATTGCTCCGCGTAGTGCTCCAACTGCTTGTAAGCATACGGTTTCAGGTTCTATTTCACTCCCCTCCCGGGGTGCTTTTCACCTTTCCCTCACGGTACTATACTCTATCGGTCACCAAGTCGTATTTAGCCTTAGGAGATGGACCTCCCGCATTCCCACCGGATTTCTCGTGTCCGATGGTACTCTGGATACGGCTAGTTATAATTTTTATTTCGCTTACAGGGCTTTCACCTTCTTTGGCGTCGTTTCCCAAACAACTTCAACTATAAAAATTAATTACATATCGCCGTCCTAACCCCATTCGTATTACTACAAATGGTTTGGGCTCTTCCGCGTTCGCTCGCCACTACTAACGGAATCGTTGTTTTACTTTCTTTTCCTTCGGGTACTTAGATGTTTCAGTTCCCCGAGTTCCCTTCATAACACTATGAATTCATGTTATGATACCTATTGATTAAAATAGGTGCGTTCCCGCATTCGGACATCTACGGATCAAAGCTCATTTGCAGCTCCCCGTAGCTTTTCGCAGCTTGTCGCGTCCTTCATCGGCGCTTGGTGCCAAGGCATCCACCATATGCTCTTATTAGCTTAATCTATTGACATCAACCTGCTTTAGGATGGTTGATATCCTCAAGTGTTTTCCTTGACTTTGGCATTTCTGCCAAGTTCGTTTTTTATTTTTTTCCTCGTAATCCTAATTTTTTTTTATTAATCCTGAACTCCTTGGGAGGAGTTCAAGTTACTTACAAGACAAATTTAACTCGACTAAAATCGCAATTTACGGCTTTTGAATTTTGTTATGTTATGTTTACATATTACAAATTTAAAAGTTTTGTGTATTTTTACTCTTTTACTCGTATTATATTTGCGAACCTAATCAAACCTTTCGGTTTGTTAGATTCTATCTTAATATGCAGTTGTCAATGTGCATTTTGCTTTTAGACATTTTTCAGATTCAAGACATCAAAAAAGCATAAACAAGACTCTTGTCAAGATTTATGCTCAGAGGTATTCATTAGTTGATTACTTGATGCTTTAACTATTGAAAATGTCATTGCCGTCAACAGACAGCCTACATAGAATACCACAGCGGAATATATATGTCAACAGTTTTTCACAAAAAAGTTTTTTGTAATTTATGGAAAATTGGTCTAGTATTGGGGATTGATTTTGGATATGTTTTTTCTCAATTCATTCTGATGACACCAAGCGATAGATTTCCTACTCTACAAATAATATTTGTCGCTCTCCCATTTATCGGGATTTAATCAATGTATTCCCAAATTTTATTGTAACCTTTTTCGTCTCGAATAATATGGTCGTGGAATGAACATTGCCAAACAGTTTTTCCTACTTGCATAGATACCACCCTTTTAAATTGACCAACCATTTGTGATATTGTAGGGGCGGCACCCTGCCGCCCGCACCTTATTTTATCAATCATGATTATCATATGAATGTGGTTAGGCATATTTATCAACAAAAACACTCCCATATGGCTCAGCAAATCTTTCAATTTCTCTGTCTATTACTTTTCCTATTTTAGATAATTTGATGTTCGGGCGGCAGGGTGCCGCCCCTACTGTTATTTCAATTTCTCCCAACAAGCACTCTTTGTCTTTAGTGCATATTGTTATAAAATATATACCATCTTGCGAATAGTCATATCCACACAATCTATTATATTTACGAATTTGTAATTTTTCTTCAGTTTTCATCATTTACTTCTATCCCTTATCAATCCTTCTCTTGCCGCCAGCCCTCTTAATTCAACCGCTCGAACTATTTTTCTTTTGCTTAAAAACCATGTCAAAACCCAAAGACTGATTGTTATGGAGAACACTATTATGGAAATGAATTGACCGGGACTTAATTCATGAATTCCGCCGCGGTTATCACCTCTTAGGAATTCCAGCAAAAATCTTAGTATGGAATAGCCGATTAAGTAAATAAAAATTCTGTTGTTTGCGATTGAAGATTTCAATTTCTTAGGAAGCAATCCAAACTTTGGAGCAAATAACATAAAGCAGAAAACTAAAAGCAGCCCTGCCGTCTCAAAAAGTTGAACAGGCCAAACCGCTGTGCCAACCGGAAGACATCCACGGCAATAGTCTGTGCCGTATTGAATACATTGCCTATAAATAAACGCACCGTCGGGATAAACCACCCCAAAAACACTATCTGTCGGCCCTCCATAACAGCACCCTCCCATAAAGCAACCAATCCTTCCAAAAGCGTGTCCAAGACACATTCCGAGTGCAACGAGGTTGAGGTATTGCATTGTGCCGAGTTTTAGTTTCAATTTTTTTGCAAAAAGTTTGTGAATAACGGCAAATGATGAAAGTCCGCCGATTAACATCCCATACCATGATATACCGGCCATTGTGAAAGATACATTAACTTCCGGATAAGGATATATTAATGAAAGTTCCAGTGCGATTTGTCTTCTTTGAATGTAGTGAACTATTGCATCTAGCATCGCAGCACTCCCCACCCCTATTCCAATTGAAACAAAGGCGATGACGATTGCCTTGCATAACTCATCAATTGAAACTTTGTGATGTCTATCAAGAGCAAAAACGAATATCAAAATAAACGCCACAAATCCGAGTGCCGTGAAAATTGCGAATGTTGATACTCCTATGCCTGGTATGACAGGTGCCATTAATATTTCTCCTTGTTAATTGATATAGTATAAATGAAAATGAGGGAAATAGCAAGCGTTTTTATGGTGTTTGATGATTAGCCCCCTACAGTTGTTTTTAGCACTTCTGAAATTTTTCAAACAATTCCAAAAATTAACCGCTAATCACAAAAAAACAAAATCCCCCTTTAGAAAGAGAGATTTTACTTTTCTTTTATTTGATATAGTTTTTCAAATTACCACTGACCTTGATTAGAATTGTTGAAATTATTATTGCTGCTTGGATTATTTCTTTGCCTTTTCGCTTTTCCTGCGCCAACAAATCCTAAAATCATAGCAATAAAGAATAACACTGCCGCAACCATAGCACCAGGATTTATTCCAATGCTGCCAACAATAGCCATAAGCCACGCAAAAAGCATAAGAACTGGACCAGCAGTGCGTCCCTTCATTCCAACAGCACCAGCAATAATAGCGAAAACACCGGCAACCATACCTACTATAGCCAAAGCAGTAAATGCAGTTGAAAGCCATCCTAATCCATCGCCTCCCACTCCCCATTCAGAAATCATAGCGGCTCCTAAACTCAAACACCCCGCTCCCCAACTTAGGATAAAGACGCCACCGATAATGCCTAATATTAGAGCACCTATCATATTACCTTTTCCTGCTTGTTTTTGTTTCATTGTTTTTCTGTCTCCTTTAATTTATTTGACGGCACTTTTTAGATAAGTACTGACTTAAGGGTAGTATATCACAAAAAAACATCTATCACAACTATTTCACTCAATAATTCAAAAAAATCAAGAATATTTACCAAATATTTCAAAATAAATTAGGTAGTTTTACCAAATATTTCAAAAAATGATTGCTGATTTGTTTAGAAATTTTCCAATGCCTTTTGCATTACTTCTTCAAACATAACGGAGCAGTGAATTTTGGCAGGAGGAAGACCTCCTAATTCATTGATAATATCTTTGTTGGTTATTTTTTTTGCCTCATCTGTTGATTTTCCAATGAGCATTCTTGTTCCGACGCTTGATGTAGCGATTGCCGCCGCACAGCCGAATGTTTGGAACTTTGCGTCGGTGATAATATTGTTTTCAATTTTGAGATATAATTTTGTCATGTCGCCGCATTGAGGAGAGCCGACTTCAGCAACAGTCGTTGCGTTATCGATTGAACCGATGTTTTGAGGTTTCATGAATTCTTTTAATACTTTTTCGTTATACATGATAATCAAATTACAAATTACAGTGGACAAATGTTGATAAATTTAATTTTACCTTATTTGTCCTTTATTCACTGTAGTTTGTAATTTATCTGCACTACACAGATTTTTCGTTCCTTTTAATTTCTTTAAACAGCGTTTGATCTTTCGGATACAATGGTGACATTTCTCTTAAATCCGCCACCACTTCTTTGATGATTTCAACGGCTTGGTCAATATCTTTCATGCTTAAATTTTTGTTGATTGAAAAACGCATTGAGCCTTGCGCGCGTTCGATTGGAATACCAAGCGACATGAGAACATGTGAAGGCTCTAATGAGCCTGAGGCACAGGCTGAACCGGATGAGGCACAAACCCCTTGCATGTCAAGCCTAAAAAGTATGCTTTCCGCTTCAATAAAGTCAAAACAAAAGTTATTAATTTGAGGAACTCTTCGGGTCTTATGTCCGACAAGCGTAGTGTGTGGAATTTCGGCAAGTATTCTTTTGTTAAGATAGCTGCTAAGTTTCTTGATGTGGGCAACATTTTTTTCTTGACCGGCAATCGCATCTTCCAACGCTTTTGCCATTCCGACCGCATGGGCAACATTGCTTGTTCCGCCTCGCATGGAGCGCTCCTGAAAACCGCCTTCGATTAGTTTGTTGATTTTCAGACCGTTTCTGATGAATAAAACACCAATACCTTTTGGTCCATAGAATTTATGAGCGGAGATGCTCATCAAATCAACCCCCAAATTTTTGACATTAATATCAAGAGTTCCGACTGCTTGAACTGCGTCAGTGTGAAGAGGAATTTTGTGTTTTTTTGCAATTTGTGAAATCTCTTCAATAGGTTGGATTGTTCCGATTTCATTGTTTGCAAGCATTATTGAAATGAGAATTGTTTTCTCTGTTATTGCTTTTTCAACATCGCTTGATTTTACAACTCCGTCTTCATAAACCGGTAAATAAGTCACCTCAAAGCCTTCTTCTTCAAGTGTTTTGCATGCTTTTATGTGAGCGTGGTGTTCAAACGCACTTGTTATAATATGCTTTCCCTTGTCTTTTTTTGCATGGGCAATGCCTTTTAATGCCCAGTTGAGACATTCGACACCGCCACTGGTAAAGTAGACTTCAGTAGAATTTGCCCCAAGCAGTGAGGCGATTTTTTCTCTTGCAGTGTTAAGGGACGCTGCGGCATCTCTTCCATATGAATGAAGAGAATTTGCATTGCCGAAGTTTTCGCAAAAATAAGGAGTCATTGCATCAAAAACTTGTTTTGACACCGGAGTGGTTGCGGCACAGTCCATATAGATTTTGTTGTTTTTTCTTTTCATCGTTTAAATTTAAAATAAAAAGTGTTAATAGAGTTGTTTTGTGCTATCACCGGATTCTTCACTTTGTGCAGAATGCCATTGAAAAATAATTCGACTTCACTTTTTACTTTTGACTTTTTAACTTATTAAACTAATATTTTAGCGGAAATGCTTTCGTCAATTTCGCTACTTCTTTTTTCACATCTTCTTTCGCACTCTCGCCTTCTTTAATTACTCGTGCGATTAATTTTCCGATTATTTCAAATTCTTTTTCTTTCATGCCTCTGGTTGTCATTGCCGGAGTTCCGATACGGATACCGCTTGTGACGAATGGCGAGCGGATTTCTTTCGGGACGGTGTTTTTGTTGACAGTTATATGACACTCGTCTAAAAGGTTTTCAATTTCTTTTCCGGTAACGCCGTTTTCAGTCAAGTCAACGAGCAAAAGATGGTTGTCAGTTCCGCCGCTAACCAATCTTATTCCCTCTTTAGTTAACGACTTGCTTAGTGCTTGGGCATTTTTCAAAACTTGTTCTTGATAAGTTTTGAACTCCGGTTTAAGAGCCTCTAGGAATGCAGTTGCTTTCGCTGCGATTATGTGCATTAAAGGTCCGCCTTGAAGCCCCGGAAACATTGCTTTGTTGATTTTTTTAGCAATTTCTTCGTCATTTGTCATTATCATGCCGCCTCTTGGTCCGCGAAGAGTTTTGTGGGTCGTTGTGGTTGAAGCATGGGCATATGTAATTGATGACGGATGCAGTCCCGTTGCAATAAGTCCTGCGATATGGGCAATATCAGCAAAAAGGTATGCACCGACTTTGTCGGCAATTTCACGAAATCTTTTGAAATCTATTGTTCTCGAATATGCGCTTGCTCCGCAAATTATCATTTTTGGTTTTGTTTCTATGGCAATTCTTTCAACTTCATCATAATCGATCATCTCTGTCTCAGGGTCAACTCCGTAGTGAACAGCGTTATAGATAAGTCCTGAGAAGTTAACAGGACAACCATGAGTTAAATGTCCGCCGTGAGATAAGTCCATTCCCAAAACAGTATCACCGGGATTAACGAGCGCCAAAAACACACCCATGTTTGCACTAGCCCCCGAATGCGGTTGAACATTGGCATAGTTACAATTAAAGAGTTTTTTTGCTCTTTCAATCGCAAGGTTTTCCGCTTCGTCAACAAATTCACAACCGCCATAGTAGCGTTTTGCAGGATAGCCTTCGGCATACTTGTTGGTAAGATGTGTTCCGGCAACCGCCATCACAGCCTCTGACACAAAGTTCTCGCTGGCGATGAGTTCAAGGTTGCCTTGCTGGCGTCCTAATTCACGCATTAGACTTGCGTGAAGTTCAGGGTCATGTTTTTTGATTAGATTTAGTTCCATCATTTCTCCTTTTGTTAAATTACAAATTACAGTGGACAATTTACAAAGAAGGTCAAATTAATTTTATAAATATTTATAATTTGCAAACTGTAATTTGTAATTTTAATCAAACACTCCGGTAATAACCGGCATGTATTTTTTGTTGGTTTTTATTGACTTGTCGAAAAAATATGCCAAAACAAGAGCAAGAATTGCTCCGACAAAACCGCTCACTATCATCACCCAATCATATGAACTAATGACTCGTCCGAGGAGAAGCCCTATCATGAAAAAAAAGAGAGGCAATCCAAAAAAGATGAATGGAGTTGCAACGAACTGCTTTTTAGGCATTTCAACTCTTGCAATGTCACCCTCTTTGCATGATATCTCCATTAGTGCGGGCATTACGAGAGTCTCTTCAGTTCCAAAAAGGCACGAGCGGCATTCACTGCACACTTCATGTTTTCTAACTTCAATATACGCAAAGTTCCCTTTGACTTTTTTGACAACACAGGTTTCTGTCATTTTATTTATGGGTTAGAGATAGTTTTTTATTTGTAGGGGCGGCATTTTGCCGCCCAATGAGAGTTGTCCAATAATAAATTTTTATATGGTGCGGGCGGCAGAATACCGCCCCTACAGTTTAAATTCTGTTACCTCTCCCGTTCTCATATCTTTTTGTTTTAGTTGTCCTGATTTTAATTCATCCTCTCCGACAACTATTGAGTATTTTGCTTTTATTTTGTCGGCAAATTTTAGTTGAGATTTTAAGGAGCGATTCATTAGGTCAACTTCACAACTTATTCCTTTTGCTCTTAGTTTTTGAGATAAATCAAAGCAATAATCAAGTTGCTCGGGTGAAAGTGATGCAATATAGTAGTCAACTGTTTTTTGTTCAAACTCTCTTCCCTCTTTTTCTGCCGCTAATAGTATGCGTTCAATTCCAACCCCAAAGCCTACGCATGGCGTTTGTTTTCCGCCGAGTTCCTCGACCATTCCGTCGTATCGTCCGCCGCCGCAAATAGCCATTCCGTCATTCCCTGCGAACTCGAAAACTGTTTTTGAATAGTAGTCAAGTCCTCGAACAACATTGTCATCAATTGTGAAATTAATCTTTTCGTTTTTCAAAATATCGGTTAGTTTTTTGAAATGCTCTTTGCAACACTCGCAAACAAACTTGGATATTTTCGGGGCATCTTTTATTATGTTTTTGCAATTCGGTGATTTGCAATCGAGTATTCTTAGAGTGTTTTTGTTAAGGCGGTTTTGACAAAGTCCGCAAAGGCAATCTTTTTGTTTCTCAAGTTGTTTTTTTAATGCGTTGTTGTATTCTGTTCGGCATTCAGCACAGCCAATATTATTTAGTGTCAAATTTGCCGTTACTCCGCACTTAGAGAGAAATGTTTTGGCGAGCAGTATTACTTCCGCGTCAGCATAGGGCGAAGAAGAACCATAAAACTCAATTCCGAATTGATGATGTTGTCTTAGCCGTCCTGCTTGCGGATTTTCATAACGGAATATCGGAGAGATATAATACATTTTTTGAGGCAAGCCATATTGCTCAAGATTGTTTTCAACAAAACTTCTTGCAACCGGTGCAGTTCCCTCGGGTTTTAATGTTAAAGATCGGTTAGCCTTGTCCAAAAACGAATACATTTGTTTTGAGACAACTTCCGCCTCATCACCTAAAGAGCGAGTGAAAAGTTCAGTATGCTCAAAAATAGGTGTTCTAATTTCATGGCAATTAAAAACTCTTGCAACCTCTCGTGCAATGCCTTCAATTTCATGCCACTTGTGGCTAATTTGAGGAAGTAAATCCTTTGTCCCTTTTGGAATATTAATCATTTTTTTAATGCTGAATTGAGAATTGCTGCTAAACTTTTTCACACCCCTATATTGATTTTTTTGCATTTTTTCAGGCGGCTTAGGACATTCGCCCCCTACAAATTTTATGAATAATACTTGTCTTCATGCCATTTATCGGTATTAGTGTCGATGTATTCCCAAATATGCTCATAGTCGTCATGATTTCTGATAATGTGGTCATAAAATGATTTTTGCCAAACATCAAAACCTGCTTTCTTAGAAACAAAGGATTTTAAGGAACTCACGATTTGACTAATGGTAGGGGCGGATGTCCACAGCCGCCCGTTGCTTAGATCTTCTTCCATCAACTGGCGGACGGGGATGCACGACCCTACAATGTTTCCGAATAAGTGCGATTTATTCAAAGCACATATTGTTATGAAGTATGCTCCTTCTTGTGAATAATCATATTCGGTCAAGCGATTAATTTTTCTTTTTGGTAAATTCATTCTACAATATATACTTTCTCAAATTCAGGTTCTTCACTTGTTTTGACAACTCTTTTTCTACGAATTTTTTGTCTATTTTTACTGTTTGTTTTGGATGGTCGCCTCCTGCGTTAAACGAGAGGTCTTCTAGCAGGCGTTCCATTAGAGTGTGAAGTCGTCTTGCACCGATGTCTTCTTTTGTTTCGTTTTCACTAAATGCAATTTCTGCAATTTTTTCAATGCCGTCCGAAGAAAATGTTATGAAGACATTGTCTTTTTCTAAAAGAGCGGTGTATTGTTTTGTTATTGAGTTTTGGGTGTTGGTTAAAATTTGAGTAAATTCTTCTTTTCCAAGTGACTGCAATTCAACCAAAACAGGAAAACGACCTTGCAACTCAGGGATTAAATCTTGAACGCTCGTTATGTGAAATGCACCCGATGCAATAAATAAAATGTAGTCGGTTTTAATCGCACCGTATTTTGTCATTACTGTTGAGCCTTCGACTATCGGGAGAATGTCTCTTTGAACTCCTTCTCTTGACACATCGGGACCGCCTTTGAAACTGCTTCTTGATGATGCAATTTTGTCAATCTCATCAATGAAAATTATACCGTGCTGCTCGGCTCTGTGAATCGCTTCAGCATTGATGCTTTCTTTGTCTATAAACTTTTCGCTCTCTTCGACAACAACTGCTTTTATTGCGTCAATCACACGCATTTTGCGTTTCTTTTTCGGCTGTCTCATTCCCATGCCGCCAAGCATTTCACCGATATTAATAGCGGCTCCCATTCCAGGCATTATTTCCATTGTTTTGGGGGCTTCAACAACTTCTATTTCGATAGTTGTTTCGTTGTATTTTCCCTTTTTCAAGTCTTCCAAAATAGTATCTCTGAGAGTTCTCTCATCAACAATATCTTTATTTGGGTCGGCTTTTTGAATGTCGAAAAGTATTTTTGAAATTTTTCTTTCCGCTTCCGCCTGTGCCTTTTCTTGAACTTCGGCATACTTTTCTTCTTTGACAAGTCTTATTGCCGTTTCTGCCAAATCCCTGATCATACTTTCAACATCTCTGCCCACATAGCCCACTTCCGTGAACTTTGTTGCCTCAACTTTGATAAAAGGAGCCTTGACTATCTTTGCAAGACGGCGGGCAATCTCGGTTTTTCCAACCCCTGTCGGACCTTTCATGATGATGTTTTTTGGAGTTACTTCATCACGCATTTCTTCGTCAAGAAGTGAGCGGCGATAGCGGTTTCTAAGTGCTACTGCAACCGCTCGTTTTGCGTCATGCTGACCGATAATATGTTTGTCTAATTTTTCTACTATTTGTTTTGGTGTTAAATCCATTGTTTTTCTCTCCATGATGCATTATTAAGTAATGCAAAAATTTTCTTTAAATAGTTTCAGTAACTAGTGGTCGGTGATTTGTGATTTGTGATAGTTGAATTTTTAATTTATCCATCACCAATCACCAACCACTAGCCACTAATCACTAAAAATTAAACTTCTTCCACTACAATATTCTTGTTCGTGAAAACGCAGATGTCGCCTGCTACTTTCATTGCAGCAAGGGCTATGTCCTTTGCGCTCATTTTTGTGTTTTCAACCAATGCTCTCGCTGCTGACAGTGCATAGTTTCCGCCGCTTCCAATAGCACAAACTCCGTTTTCAGGCTCAATGACATCGCCCATTCCGGAAAGAATTAAGAGTTCATTTGCATCCGCTACGATTAGCATTGCTTCAAGATGCCTTAATATTTTGTCGCCTCGCCACAGTTGTGCGAGAGCGACTGCACTTCTTGTTAAGTTCCCGTTATGTTTGTGGAGCATTTCTTCAAAGCGTTCCGAGAGTGTGAAAGCGTCAGCAACACTCCCTGCAAAGCCTGTCACAACCTTGTCATCAAATACTCTGCGAACTTTGACCGCATTCCCTTTCAACACAACGCTTTGCCCCATGGTGACTTGTCCGTCACCTGCTATTGCGGTTTTACCGCCTTTTTTAACCGCAACAATTGTTGTTGCGTGAAGTTGGTTATTGTTACTCATTTTGATTCTCCTGATTGATTTTCATCTTATTATAACACGCTCACAACTAAATAGCAAATACTTTAATGCAGAATTCAGAATTCAAAATTCAGAATTATTGATAATTTTTTACGCTTCGCTAGATCCTTCACTTCGTTCAGGATGACAATGCTTTATCAAAAATAATGTCATTCTGAGCAAAGCGAAGAATCCAGCGAAGCGTTCATTATTTTCAAAGCCTTTTCACTTTGCAAAAGTTTCTTCTCTGCTTTTGGGATTTTCTTTGCAGTTGTTTCGGGATTGGGCAAGAGTCCGAAGTTTGCATTCATGGGCTGGAAGTTTTCGTTTTGTTGTTCGAGATAGTAGCACAACTCTCCGCTCATTGTTCCTTTCGGGGGACAAAACAATGGCTTGCTCTTAATTAACTTCACAGCATTAATTCCTGCAACAAGTCCGCTCATTATGCTCTCAACATAACCCTCAACTCCGCTAAGTTGTCCTGCGATGAAAATATTATGATGTTTTAATGTTTGGAAAAAACGATTGATTGTTTTCGGCGCATTAATGAATGAGTTTCTGTGCATAACGCCAAAGCGTAAGAACTCGGCATTTTGTAGTGCTGGAATAAGTGAGAACACTCTTTTTTGTTCACCGAATTTCAAATTTGTTTGAAAGCCGACAAGGTTGAACATTGTGCCTCGTTCGTTTTCACGGCGAAGTTGAACAACAGCGTACGGGCGTTTTTCGGTTTTTGGACAAGTCAACCCAACCGGTTTTAGCGGACCATGCCGCATGGTGTCAACACCTCGTTTCGCCATTTCTTCAATCGGCATGCAGCCGGAGAACAAATCTTTTGTTTCAAATTCTTTTTTGATGACACATTCAGCAGTTGTCAGTTCCTTTTGGAATAGTTCATATTCTTCCTTTGTCATGGGACAGTTAATATAGTCACCATTCCCGTCACCCTTGTCATAGCGGTCTTGAACAAATGCTTTTTCCATATCAATACTATCGAATGAGACAATGGGAGCAGCAGCATCAAAAAAATGAAGGTTATTGTTAAATTCGGTTTTTAAACAGTCGTTAAGTTTTCCGATTGTTAATGGACCTGTTGCTATGATGGTGATTGGTGGTTGGTGGTTGGTGGTTGGGGTTTGGTGATCTGTGGTCGGTGGTTGGTGAGTGGTGTCAACTTGTAGGGGCAGCAACCTGCTGCCCGTTGTTTTATCCGCAACCAACAGCGGGCGTGCAAAAGCCGCCCCTACAATATTGTTGTTATTTTTTTTCGGAACGCCGTGGGCAGAGCCTGCACTGAGCGTAGCCGAAGTGTCCCCTACGAATATGTCCGTTACTAATTCCTCTTTTATTGTGATTAGCGGATGTTCTTTTATCCTTTTAGTGACAAGTGCAGAGAATTGTTCACGATCTACCGCTAATGCTCCGCCTGCTTTAACTTTCGTTTCAACTGCACATTTGAGAACAAAACTATCCAACATTTCCAGTTCTTTTTTGAGTAGTCCTTGTGAAGTTGCAAGCCCCTCGCCTTTTAGTGAGTTTGAACAGACTAATTCACAAAAGTTTGGACTTGAGTGTGCGGGCGAAAAAACTAACGGCTTTGCATCCATTAATGCAACAGGAAATCCGCGAGACACAATTTGCCATGCCGCCTCGCATCCTGCTAATCCTGCTCCGATGATTGTTATGTTTGGTTTCATGTTATTTATTTTTTTTACCTGGCTCAAATTCTCCGGCACACCATTTCACAAAATTTCCAGAATGAGTAACATATGTTGTTACCGTATTTTTTTGCAGATACCCTTTCTTTTCGGCAATTGCAATTTCGTTGAAATATTCATCAAGCAAATCTCTAATTTTTTCCAAAGTTTGTTTATCCGTTTTCATTGGTTTTCTCCCTTGATATAATATTTATCCTCTTTCCACTTGTCGGGATTAGTGTCAATATATTCCCATACTTTACTATAATCATCTTCATCTCTGATGTTATGGTCATAAAATGATTTGTGCCAAATCGTTTTTCCTGATTTCATAGAAGTTGTCCTTTAAAATTGGTTAACTATTCGAGATAATGTAGGGGCGGCATTCTGCCGCCCGCCCTTTACTTCATCTACAATAATTATCAAATGAATGTGATTCGGCATAATAACATATTTATCCACATTAACTTCGTCATATACATTCGTTAAATTTTGTATTTCATTTTCTATAATTTTTCCCGTGCTAGATAATTTAATGTGCGGGCGGTCAATGCCCGCTCCTACAATTTGATTTTTGCTAGATAGAAAGTGACAAAATAGTTGTAGGGGCGGGTATTAACCGCCCGCACAATATTATTATTTCTTCGGCATCTTCTTTATGTTTTTGCAATCCGGGTAGCCTGTGCAGCCTAGGAATGTACCGAATTTGCCTTTGCGTTCGGCAAAATCACTGCCGCATTTTTCGCATTTTTCGGCATTGGGGTTTGGAGTATTATTTGCAGAAGACGCCGCTATCAGCGTCCCATTATTAACACTGTCAGTTTGCGGGACACCAATGGCGGAGTCCCCTGCAGGCTCTACATTCAATATTGGCGGGGGTTCTAATGAATCTATACCGTCTTCTCTGCCGCTTGCGGCATTATCGGGTTTATTTCCTTTTGGAATTTTTTTTATGTTTTTGCAGTCTGGATAACCGCTGCAACCGAGGAAGTTGCCGTATTTACCTTTTTTTATTGCAAATTGTTTTCCGCATTTTTCACAGGTTTCTTCACTGAGTTGCGGGGAGGCTTTTTCACCTTTTGCAACCAAGTTGCCGTTTTCGTCAATGTTTTTGATGTTTTTACATTTCGGAAAACCAGGGCATGCGATGAACTTTCCGAATCTTCCGGTTTTTTTGACCATCATTTCTCCGCACTCTTCGCACTTGATGTCGGTGTCCTCGTCGGGCTCTTTTAGTGTGTAGTCATCTCCCATAGCGTTTTTAATTTTGTCTTCAAATCCTTCGTAGAAATTTCCAACGACCGATTGCCAGACAACTCCTCCGTCCTCGATTGTGTCGAGTTTTTCTTCCATTTGAGCGGTGAATGTGATATCCATTATATCTTCAAAATATTTCACCAGCATATCTGTCACTTTTTCGCCGAGTTCTGTCGGAAGAATGTAGCGACCTTCTTTTTGAGTGTATTCCCTTGAAAACAGCAAGGCAACAGTCGGTGTGTAGGTTGCGGGTCTGCCAATTCCCTTTTCTTCCATTGCTTTGACCAGACTTGCTTCGGTGTATCTTGCAGGAGGACGAGTGAATTTTTGCTCATAGACATATTCAATGAAGTTTAGAATTTCGCCCTCTTTCATGTCGGGTAAAATGTTTTTGTCTTCATCATCTTCGTCCTCTTTTTTCTCGACATAGGCACTATAGACTGCTGTGAAGCCTGCAAATAACAGCGTTCTTCCGCTTACCCTGAAACCATAGTCTCCGCAAGCAATGTCGACGCTCATTGAGTTATACTCAGCGTCAGACATTTGAGAGGCTAAAAATCTTGAGTATATCAATTTATAGAGAGCATAGTGGTCTTTTGAAATACTGTCTTTTAGAGAGTCGGGAGTGCGGATAATATTGATAGGGCGAATTGCTTCGTGGGCGTCTTGAGCCCCTTTTTTTGAGGCAAAAAAGTTTGGTTTTTCCGGGATGAATTTATCTCCGAATTTTTGAGCGACATATTCTCTTGCCTCTTTTTGAGCATCGGGAGAAACCCTTGTTGAGTCAGTTCTGATATAGGTGACTAATGCTACTTTGCCCTCGCCTTTAATTTCAATTCCTTCATAAAGATTTTGAGCAATGAGCGAAGTTTTTTTCAAGTTCCATCCAAGTTTATTTAGGGCGTCTTGCTGCATGGTGCTAGTGACAAAAGGTGCAGGCGGACGAGATTTTGTTATGCTTTTTTTGACTTTGGTGACACGATACTCTTTTCCGTCCAGTTCGCTTTTTGCTTTCTCGACCATCTCGGCATTTGTTAATTTATACTTTTGATCAAGATGTGAAATAAGTTGCGCTTTTATTTTTTGTTCTTCATTTTCTTTACTAAGTATTGAAAAGAACGGCCAATATTCTTCGGGCTTAAAGGCTCTGATTTCTCTTTCTCTGTCAACTACCAGTTTGAGCGTGACTGACTGGACTCTTCCTGCTGATAGTTTGTTTTGAATTTTTTTGCAAAGAACCGGTGAAACTTTATAGCCCACCAGCCTGTCCAATACTCTTCTTGCTTGTTGAGCATCGACCAAATTAATGTCGATTTGGCGAGGAGAAGTTAGAGCATTTTGAACTGCTTTTTTTGAAATTTCATTAAAAACTATGCGGACACTTTCCTCCTCGTCAATGTTCAATAAATGTGCAACATGCCAAGAAATTGCCTCGCCTTCTCTGTCGGGGTCGGTTGCAAGATATATTTCACTTGCCTTTTTCGCCATTGTCTTCATGGCGTTAACTATGTCTGATTTATCTTTTAGGACATCGTATTTCGGCTCAAAATTGTTTTTAACATCAACAGAAAGGCGGTTCACAGGCAAATCTCTGATGTGACCCTTTGTCGCAAATACTTTGTATTCGCTTCCCAAATACTTTTCTATTGTCTCTTTTTTTCCTGCACCCTCGATAATAATGAGTTTCATGGTTCTTCTCCAAAACTTTCGTTTTAGTGGTTGGTGGTCGGTTAACGGTGGTCAGTGATTGTCAAATTATTTTTTAGACGCATATAAAAATATCTCAACCTTCACTGACCACCGTTAACCGACCACCAACCACTAAATAACTGTGTATTTATTCCCCACTCCTTTCGTCACAACCCCTTTCACTTCCATTGACAACATTATGACAAAAAGTTCTGATAGTTCAATTTTACTTTTATCGACCAGTTCTTCAATTGATAGGGGTTCTTCTTTCAAAAGAGTATATACCTTTTCTTCCAAGAAGTCTAGCGAAATTGCAACACAAGTTTGTTTTATTTTCACATCACTTGTCTTTAAATAGTGAATTATGTCCATTATATCGGTCAAAACAGCGGCTCCGTTTTTAATAAGTGAGTTAGTTCCCTCACTTTTTCCGCTAAGTATTGACCCCGGCACACTAAACACTTCCCGCCCTATTTCTGCTGCAATGTTTGCAGTGATTAACGCTCCGCTTTTAAGTGGGGCTTCGGTGACTATTGTTGCTGTTGATACTCCTGCGACAATTCGGTTGCGTTCCGGAAAGGTGTATTTTTGCGCTTCATCGTCGGGAAAATACTCACTAAGTGCCAACCCTGATTTTTCAATTTCATGAAATAGTTTGACATTGCCGCTGGGCGAGGGCTTATTTAGTCCGCTTGCTAAGACTGCTATTGTCTTTCCTCCCGCTTTCATCACTGCTTCATGAGCGAATGCGTCAACGCCATAGGCAAGACCTGAGGCGACACATATTGAATAATTCGACAATTCCCTCGCAAATCGCTTTGTCACATTTTTTCCGTATTCCGAGCAAAACCTTGTTCCGACAATTGCGACTATTGTTTTTTTCAAGAGATCAATGTCGCCTTTGTAGTATAACAATATCGGCGGATTTATTTCAGTTTGTTTAAGGTTTTCGGGATATTTTTCACTTTCTCTTGTTATAAAATTTATTCCGCTTTCATAGACCCTGTCTAACTTTTTTTCCCATGTCCTTTTGTTTTCAATAAGTTTTTGATAAGAGGTGTCGCCAACAAATTCATGAAGTTTTGAGTCACTTCCAACTCTATCATAAATTTCTTCAATTGAAAAATTATCCAAAAGTTCGTTTTGTTTTTTGGCGGAAATTCCAGATGATGTAAAGATAAAAATAGAGGTTTTCTTTTGTTAAAATCATGATTTTTATTTAAATTACAAATTACAGTGGACAAATAACAAATATCGATAAGTTAATTTGACCTCATTTGTCCTTTGCAAACTGTAAATTGTAGTTTACTGTTATTTCCAATAAGCCCTATCCAAACTCCGATAACTAATCGCTTCCGCAACATGCGAAAACTCGATGTTTTCCATACCTGCTAAATCTGCTATCGTTCTTGCTACTTTTAAAATGCGTGAATATGCTCTTGCGCTAAGTCCCAGTTTTTCAAAAACTCTTCTTAACAGTTCTTCGGATTTTTCATCAAGAGTGCAATATTTTTTTAAAGAAGAGTGGCTCATTGAGGCGTTGCACAGGTATTCCTCGCCTTCAAATCTTTTTTGTTGAACAACTCTTGTTGCATTCACACGCTTCTTTATTGAAGCACTATTTTCACTCTCATTGCTATCCGACAACTCATCATAGGTTACAGCGTCTACTTCAATATGCAAATCAATCCTGTCAAGCATTGGTCCCGATAACCTTCCCATATATTTTTGAATCATTCCGGGGTTGCATTTGCACTCGTTCACTTTTGAGCCGTAATGTCCGCATGGGCATGGATTCATGCTCGCAACTAACATGAAATCCGCCGGATATGTTATTGTTCTCATCGCTCTTGCCACCGCAACGGTTTTACTCTCTAAAGGCTGCCTTAAAATCTCTAATGTTCCTCTTGCGTATTCTAAAAATTCGTCCAAGAACAAAACACCGTTATGGGCTAGTGAAATTTCACCCGGAAGCGCCGCCGTTCCTCCGCCGACCAGTGCTATGCGTGATGAAGTGTGATGAGGAGTTCTAAATGGGCGATTTGTTATGATACCTTTGAACTCGTCCGCTTTGTTTGAAATGCTGTGTATTTTTGTTGTTTCCAAACATTCTCTTGCAGTCATCTCGGGAAGTATCGACGGAATACATTTTGCAAGCATTGTTTTTCCGCCGCCGGGAGGCCCTATGAGCAGAATGTTGTGTCCGCCTGCCGCTGCGATTTCTAATGCTCTTTTTGCGAATGTTTGCCCTTTAACAAATTTGAAGTCCTCATCATAGGAAGTATTTTTGGATATTGTTGAAATTTCTTTGTGTTCAATCGGACAAATTGTTTTCTCACCGCTGATATGGTCGCAAATATCTCTTAAATTTTCAAAAGCATAAACTTCAACGCCGTCAATATAACATGCTTCAGGCGCATTTGATTTTGGACAGATTACTTTTTTTATGCCGGCATTTCTTGCCGCTGTCAGCATTGACAAAATTCCCTTGACACGACTAAGCGTTCCGTCAAGGGAAAGTTCTCCGGCAAATGCATACTCTTTTGCTAATTTTGCAAGGACTTGTCCGGTTGCACAAAGCAGTCCCATGGCAATAGGCAAGTCAAAGTGTGAGCCTTCTTTTTTGATATCGGCAGGACTTAAATTGACAGTCACATCTTTTGGAGCAAGTAAATATCCTGAATTTTTGACAGCACTTTTGACGCGCTCTTTTGACTCCTTGACCGCCTTATCCCCTAGTCCTGTTATTTCAAATCCGGGAAGCCCCGAGTGAATATCAACTTCAACCTTAACTTCATAGCCGTCTATGCCGTTGAGGGCGAAGGATTTTATTATTGAAAGCATATTTCCTTTTGCAACGCATAGCACTAAACGCATAACGCATAATGAAGGATAGGATTTAGATAAAATAATTCTAACAATCGTTATGCGTTGAGCATTGTGCGTTGAATAAGTTTATTTTTTTAAAAAGTTAATTATTGACTCTTTGAATTTTCCGTTTTGCGGACTCTTTAATAGCCTTCTTCTGTCTGACATTGAAATGTCAAGCAGGATTAGGACAGCATATGCAAATGTCAAAATAACAATAACTGAGGCTATGATTGAGATTGCCATAAAGCCGCCTGTGTTATAGTGCGGACGCTGAGTGTTTAGGATTGGAATACCGGTGTAGTCCGAACCTGTGAAATAATTTGGTCCAAGGTTGTTCAAATATCCTGCACTAGCCATTACTGCAAAGCCGTTAAAAAGAACTGCAAAACTGATTAGTCCGAAAACTTTCAAAATTCGCTTGTCTTTTATTAGAATGAAAGATAAGAGGAGCAATCCTAGCGGTGCGACGAGGTTCATTGCACCAAAGCCCATAAAGAAGATTGAGAGCGTAATTAGAATAAATGCCGCAAGGAATGAAAGATTCGCACGGTTTTTGCGGGAAAGATAGATTAAAAGAACGAGTGCAACAACAACGACCGCAAACAAAACGCTGAAGATAACAATAGGAGCGGTAAATTCTGAGCCGTTTCTTAAGAACAAGTTAAAGATGTTGAGCGCGTTTGTTCCAAAATTGTTAATTGCCCCAAGAGGATAGAGGAACATGTTATAGAACCAAACAAAAGGATTTGCAGATGTTCCTGCTGTGACCGGAAGGCTGAGCAAATACATGAATATCAAACTTCCCAAAAGCGCCGCCGGAATCAAAACAACATTTCTTTTTTGTTTGTCACGCATCAACTCGCCAAAATCCTTTGGTTTTGCGTGCTTGACCATAATGGCATATCTGACGAGTGCAACAATGATAAAAATCATTACGACTGACCAAATATATAGTGCATCACGAGTTGTCAATAGTGCAAGCGAGTTTACGAAAATTACACCGATATAGTTTTTCTTTGCAATGAGGTAGAAAGTTAAGACGAGGAACATCATGTAGATACTGAACACGCTTCCCCAAATGCTTGAGGCGAAAATAAAGAGCGGGAAGAACATAATGATAGCGGCAAAAATTAAACCTGTCGGAGCATTGATATATTTTTTTGCAGCCCTGAATAAAATAAATGCTGTGATTAAATCTGCAATGATAAATGGGAGTTTAAACAACAGCGGAAAGCCGAGTGAGTTCATATCAACGCTTGCTGCGTTTCCGATACCGCCGAATATCATGAACATAAGAGCAGTGAAAGGATAGATGCCATAACGCTCAAATGTTGTTGTCATGTTGCCGTTTTGCATGGCAATCATAAATCTGTTGAAAATCCACATGTCGCCATAATCATTTCTGTAGCCAGTCACAACGAAAGTGAAAATCAGGCGAAGGATTAGACCAAGACCAAGCGTTGCACCAAGCAAAATCCCAATATTGAGTTGGTTTGACTTTTGCTTTTCAACTTTTTCTTTTGTTTTTATCTTTATATCATCAACAAAAGTTTCGCTCTCGAGAGTGGTGTCGATTGCAATGGCTGCCGCACCTGAATTGGCGGTTAGTGGTTGGTGGTCAGTGGTCGGCTCGACTGACGGAGCAACTACAGGAATTGGTTCTGCTGTCCCTATAGGCTCGGGTGTTGGTTTAGGAGTTGTTTCCGCCGCCATAGACTCAACTACAGGAGTTGGTTCGGGAGTTATCTCTTCGATAGCGGCAGGTTCAACCGCCGGAGCAACTTCGGGTTTGGAGGTTACTTCGACTATTGAAGCAGTCTCTGGTTCTTGAGTTTGCTCTTGCGGGACATCGAGGGCAGAGTCCCCTACAGTTATCTCTTCTGCAGGAGTTGGTTCAACAGCAATCTCGGGAGTTGGTTCCACCACCGGAACAGGCTCTGTTGCTAACTCGGGAATTATCTCTTCGATAGCGACAGGTTCGACCGCCGGAGCAACTTCGGGTTCGGAAGTTACTTCGACTATTGGAGCAGTCTCGGGTTCTTGGGTTTGCTCTTGCTGGACGCCGAGGGCGGCATCCCCTGCAGTTATCTCTTCTGCATGAGTTGAGACTTCGACCGTCACTGTCTCTTCCAATGCAATCTCTTCTTTATTATTTTCGCCGTCGTTTGTTTCAACTTCGATTTTTTCTTCGATTTTGTCTTCTTCTACTGATTGATTTACAACTTTCTTTTTTGGCTTATCCTCAGTTGTTTCAACTTCAACTTTTCCAACCTCTGATGGTTCAGCCTTTTTTGGTTTTGCATCTTTTTTGAGATAGATAAATTTTGTGATGAAATGCACAATCAAAGCAAAAGCCGCAACTGTCAACACCATAAAAATTATCCAAAAGGCGATGTCTGCGCCTTGATTATTGATGCCTGCAAATGAAAATATATTCATGTTTTTAAACTCCTGTCTTTTGTTAGACTACTTTAGTATTTCCTATTATAGCAAATAATCTCACCCATTGCAAGGATTTTTAACAACATTTAGCAGATTTTGAAAACGAATTGCTTGCTAAATTTTTGCCGGCGTGATAAAATGTAGGCAATTATGGAAAAATCATTATTAGAAAATAAAAAAGCGAAAGTTTTTTGCTATTCCGGAACCGGCAATTCACTAGTGTCAGCAAAAATGATTGCTGATGAGTTAGATGCTAATGTTATTTTTATCACTGAGGAATTATCAGAATCTTGTCAGCATATTGAGGCAGAAGTTTGTGTTATTGTTTTTCCTGTTTATGCTTATGCTATGCCTAAAACTATGAAGAGGTGGATTAAGAATTCATCGTTTTCGGTTGAATATATGGCAGTTATCGGAACAATCGGTTCAAAGCACGGAGGGGCGTTAAGCGAAGCGATAAGGTTACTAAAAAGAAGAAAATGCAAAACACATTACACCATGGGATTAAAATGTGTTGAGAATTTTGTTCATATGTTCAAACTTCCGAATGAAGAAAAAATTAAAGCATTGTGTGAAAACCAGAAAAAGTTAACAAGTAAAATTATTGAAGATATAAAAGAAAAAAGACAAAACAGCAGATGTCTGCTTAGACCCGAGTCGTTTTTCGTTTCTTTTGTTTATCGTAGAGCAGCGAGATTGATTGCAAGTCGATATAAAGTTTTAAATAGTTGCAACGGCTGCGGAATATGCTATAGAGTTTGCCCGCCAAAAGCAATAAGTATTGAAAATGATGCTGCGAAAATACACTCTAAAAAATGTGACGGTTGTCAAGGCTGCATGCAACTGTGTCCGCAAAAAGCGATTAAATTCGCAAGGATTCATCCGGAATCAAAACACTTCTACAAGCACCCCGATATCACAGTTGCAGATTTGTTTAAAAGAGAAACGGTCACAATAGCAGACGAAGAAAATCTTGAAACAGATAAAACAATCGAAAACGGACTTGTCACTCCAAATTTTACTTTTGAAACCGAACACTCCCCTACTCATTCAACCCTTAGCGAAGAAACAAAGACACTAAGAAAATCTATGTTCAACGCAGTCATTGAAATGCGCTCACAAGAAGTTGATGAAGAATAAATCAAAATGGCTGCCACAATCGACAGCCATTTATTTAAATTTTAGTGGTGCTAAAATCAACAGAAATTCAGCACTCTCAAAAATTTTTTGACATCATCACTGCAAATTCGCTTTGGCGTTTAGAGTAAAATCTGTTAGTCCTTTTCCTTCTTTTAAAAGGAAATAGGCATTTGAGGCTATCATTGCGCCGTTGTCGGTGCAGAGAATTGGAGATGGGTATTTTAGTGAAATGTTATTCTCATCGCACAATAAGGCAAGACTTTCTTTTAAAAATGAGTTCGCTGCAACTCCTCCTGCAAGAACTATTGTTTTTGAGGAGTTTTTTTTGATGGCGGCTTTGACTGCGCTTAGGAGAATATCAACGCTTACTCTTTGGAATGAGGCACAGATATTTTGCAGGCTTTGAGGTTTCAGATTACAGGTTTCAGTTATTTTTATGCCATCTAACATTTGACACTTGACACTTAATCCCTGCTTTTGGGTATTAACATAATTAATAACGGCTGTTTTTAGTCCTGAGTAACTGAGATTCAGGTCTTTTTTTGTTCCTTTTTTTGTTTTGAAAAAATCTATGTTAGGCACACCGAGCCGAGCGTGTTTTTCAATTTCAGGTCCTCCCGGATATGGTAGACCCAAAACTCTTGCTACTTTGTCGAAGGCTTCGCCTATTGCATCGTCCGTTGTTTGTCCCAAGATTTCAAAGTCGTTGTGTGTTTCTACATTTGCAATGATTGTGTGACCGCCCGAGGCTACTATTGATAAAAATGGCGGCACTAAATCGTGATGTTCAATGTAGTTTGCAAAAACATGAGCATGGATATGATTTACTTTTATTAGAGGGATATTTAGGGCATAGGATAGTGCTTTTGCAGCGGACACTCCAACGATAAGCGCTCCTAAAAGCCCCGGAGCATAGGTGACGCCTATTGCGTCAATGTCAGTGAGTTTCAGGTTTGCTTTCGCCAAGGCTTCGTCGATAACTGAGTTAATCGCCATCACATGATTTCGTGAAGCAATTTCAGGAACAACTCCTCCAAAACGACGATGGATTTCAATTTGACTTGAGATTACATTTGAGAGCATCTCTCTCCCATTTTTCACAACAGATACACTCGTTTCATCACACGAAGTCTCAATGCCAAGTATGACTACATCTTTGGCAATTTTTAAGTTTTGAAATTTTTGAAATGTTGTTTGTTCGTAGTTCATCTTAAATGGAAGCGAAAAGTGTTGTTAAATTATTTTTAAATAACTCAACCTTACTTTTCACATTTCAATTTTCACTTTTAACTTATTTTCTAACTCTTTTTCAAGTATTCCTCAATAAACGGCTTTACTTCCCCGTTCATTACGCTGTCGACATTTGAAGTTTCATGTCCTGTTCGGTGGTCTTTTACCATTTGATAGGGGCAAAAAACATAAGAGCGGATTTGCGAGCCCCATTCTATTTTTTTCAATTCACCTTGAATGCCTTTTGCTTTTTGTTCGTTTTCAATCTCCCGTCTTTCGGCTAATTTTGAATAGAGCATTTTCATTGCAGACTCACGATTATAGATCTGGCTTCTTTCATTTTGGCAAGCGACAACAATCCCTGTCGGAATATGAGTTATTCTCACTGCACTTTCGGTTTTATTGACATGCTGCCCCCCTGCTCCGCCTGCACGGAAGGTGTCGATTTTTAATTCATCATCTTTTACTGTTATTCTCTCATCATCCTCAATCTCGGGCATTACCTCGACTGAAGCAAAGGATGTGTGACGGCGAGCGCCTGAGTCAAACGGTGAAATTCTCACGAGGCGGTGGACACCTTTTTCTGCTTTTAGATAGCCATAAGCATTTTGACCTTTGATTGAAAATGTCACTGATTTGTAGCCTGCCTCATCCCCTGCCAAGAAATCCAGTTCTTCAAATTCATATCCTTCTCTGCCGGCATACATTTTAAACATTCGATAAAGCATTCCGACCCAATCACAAGATTCAGTTCCGCCTGCTCCGCTGTGGATAGTCATTATTGCGTTTAAACTGTCAAATTCGCCTTTTAAAAGAAGCGCTAAATACAATTCATCAATTTGTTTTTCGAGTTTTTTTGTTTTTTCTTTTAGTTCATTAAATAATGATTCATCATGTTCACTGTCTAAAAAATCAATAAAATCAAAACAGTCTTTTAATTCGTTTTGTGAAAAAAATAGTTTTGTTAGTTCTGTTTCAACAAACTTTGCCTCTTTCAAAACTTTTTGCGCCTTTTTCATGTCCTTAAAAAGGTCAGGATTTTGCTGCTCAATGTCCAACTCCGCTTTTCGCATAGTCAAAAAGGTGACACGAGAATTTGCCACCAATTCGAGTTTTTCAGAGAGATTTTTTAAGAGTTGTTTTTGTTCGTCTAACATTCTATTATATTTTATTAAGATATTTAAGCAATACTAAATAAATAATGAGTATATTGAATAACTTAAATATTGCATATGTGTGCTGGAAGAGTAAAAAAGAACTATGGAATTAAACATAGCAGACACTGAACGCCCGCCATGAAAATGCAAGGAATTTATTGATGCACCCAGCATTCCGCCACTAAAAAATCCACTCCAAATATTTATTGTTTGCCCATTAAATTTACTAAATAATCCTAAAGGACCATATTGATAAGGATTAGATGAATAAAATTCTATAATACCTGTTACCACATCGGCTCCGGGCGGCGGCAGAATCGGCCGTCCAATAAACAGCGGCATAAGGAACACTCCTTCAAACATTTGAAAATGAATTCTGTGAAGAAAAAACCCGGTCAATTCAAGTTCAACCGTCGCATTTCCACTCCAAGTTAAACAAAAGCCGGAAGGAGTTCTATAGCGTCCTTCAATGAATATGGTCTGCTCCGGAAGCCAACCTTGAAATGCATTAGATTCAATAGTTGTCACACTATATGGGATTATAATTTTTGGTATGATATTATCTCTCACAGATCTTTGAAAGGCATTATTTCCAATTAAGACAACAGTGTTTGGTATTTCCACATATGCAATACCATGCTGATTTCGCAGTAATCCCGCTTGAATTTCTGTTCTGCCTTCTGCAAAAATTATATGAACATGCATGTTTACAAAAGCATTGCTACCAATATTAGTCACTGTGCTTGGAATGGATATTTCAGTAACATAATTATTGTTTTGAAACGCACGCACTCCAATTTCCGTTACTCCATGTGGAACATATACCTCGTCAGTAAGAATATAGTTTGTCCCCATTATTGTTTCGCCCGAATTAGAAACAGCAAACAGCAAATTTTTCCAATCAATATTCGTATCTAAAAAAGCATTGCCCGCAATATGAGTTACTGTGCTGGGTAGAGTGATTGTAGACAAAAAAGTCTGATTTGCGAAGGCAGATGCCCCGATTTCCGTTACATTTCGACCATTTATGCGTTCTGGGATATTCAAACTTGTATTTGCAGGCAGGGTAAACCCATGACGAAGCCCGTCAATTCTGATATTGTTTGCCCCAATATTAGTTGTTCTAAAAGCAAGGCTTGCTGCTGCTCTGTGTGCATTAACTCGTCCATCGGTTACGCTAATTCCGTTTATATTTGGCAAATCGTCTACATTGTTTAGTATTGCTGCTTTGATTTGTTGAGGTGTCAAAGTTAGGTCTATCGACAACAGCAGAGCTGCGACTCCTGTTACTAACGGACCAGCAGCCGAAGTTCCTCCAAAACCAGCAAAATTTCCATGTGCATTTATGGATAATACCCCATTCGCACCATATGCCCAAACATGAACTGATTGCGCTCCAAAATTAGAGCTTTGCCCACCAGCCCAAACGGCACGGTTTCCATTTCTATCAATAGCACCAACTGCAATATGCCTATTGTTTCTAATGCTTGCAGGAAAAGAAGGTGCTCCGCCAGTCAAATTTACTTGCTCTATGTCAATGTTATTTCCATGATTGCCCGCCGCACTAATCTTTAATCCCGTATATGCATTCATTGCAGTTCTCAATCCAGTAGCTTGATTGTTGCCCATGTGAACACGCTCTGCTTGAAAACCCATATAAATGATAGGCATATTTACGCTAGCGGCAAAATTTATCGCACGGATTAAACCACCTACATTTCCGCCTGCCCAAGGGTTTTGAGCTGTAGGTGGATTATACACCCTTAACGAAGCCATTCTCACATCCCAGTTAATTCCTGTCATTCCCGCACCAGTGTTGCCCGCTGCTCCGATTATAGATGCTGTTTGTGTGCCATGACCATTTCTTGTTGCTGTAACATCAACATCTTGCGGAACTTCCACCGTGCCTAGTGCTGCATTTGCAGTCAAAAAATGCCTATGAACATTTGCTCTAGAGTCTCTCCTATTTGCCAAATCTCCAATAAAGTTTATCCCCGTATCTATAACTCCGACAACTACAGCACTACTACCTGTAGTAAAACTCCAAGCACCCGGTAGTGACATATTCCTTAATGCCCAATGGTCTACTGGAGCAAAATTGCGATTAGTAAAGCCGGGGTCGTTTGGTTCACGACTAGGCGGTTCAATTAACAGATTTACCTCTGCCGCCAAAATATCACTTCGTTGCTCTAAAATTCTTATAGAACTAAGTACATTTTGTCTGCAATGTTGTGTTAGTCCGATAAGTAAAATCCGCCTAAATACTTCCGTATCCGTCAACATAGAAATATTTTGAACGCTTTGACCACTCATGATGCTCATTCCCATTGGTTGAACTTGTTCCTCTGCAAACAATGAACTATTCCCCGTGATTTCTCTTTGTGCATAGCCAACTGTAGCTGCCGTCAAATCACTAACAAAAACAGCATCAATTTCCGGAAAACTTTCAGGCGTGTATTGCAAAAATTGCCTTGTAGCTTGTCCAGTCAATGTGACAATTATCGTATTGTCACAAAAACTATCTTCCAGCGAAACACGAGAAGTGACTCTCTGCTCTGCAAATAATTCCGTTGGCGCATCTTGACCTGATGCAAATGCAATTGTATTTTGGGATGTCATTACCCCAAAAATCGCTGCCACCACTAACAGCAGTGGCAGAATTAGCATAATAAGCTTCTTGCTCAGTTTTCCTTTCTTTTGGATGTTTATAGTTTCCATTGTAAAATACCTCTTTTTGTTTTTTTGTTTTAGTTTTATGGTTATCTTTGAGACCATAAGTAATAAATTTTTTCTACCGACTGCCGTGTAATAACTCCATCTGTATATGCTCTTAACAATGGAATAAAATATCCATCATGCCATATCAATATCCCCGGTGATGATGAAAAGTAAAAATACTTGCCTGCGACTACAAGAGGAGTAATCAATCCTGGAAAAGGAAAGCCCCCAGCCATTATTACCGCTACACTGTCATTATAAATACCAAAAAAACCATCTACCCAGACATCATCAAATGTCCATGATTCTTGGATAAAATCGCTTCCAATAATACCTCTTCTCAATTGATTTTCTAATTCAGCGTTAATAGTATCAACCGAATTTGGATGTCTTGTGTAATTGTTCACATTATTCTCCCGCTCAACAGCCCTCACCGCCGCTTTTGCGTTATCACGAGCTGTTCGCACCGCTGGTTTAGTTTCAGCCGCATCTATCGCCGCCTTGCCCGTTGTTACATGACCTTGTATCACCGCCCAATTCTCGATGGTGAAATTGGTTTGCCCTCTGCTGTTAGCATAGTTTGTTAAATCCACCCTCGCAGTAGCTTGGTACTCCGCAAGCGTTGGGTTATCCAACTCGCAAGCCGCTAACCCCGCAACCGCAAATAGCATAACTATTGCAACCGCTATTCCTAAAATTTTCTTTTTCATGAAAAAAAACCTCCTTGGGTTTGTTTCTATTTTCTTGTCGCTTTTACTAGACAACTGTTAGTACAATTTTGTTTGATTCAACTGTAAAAGATTGCGATGACACTACATTGCCATTTGTCCTTTGTATTGTGTGAAAAGTCGCTTCAGCAATTAGATTATGTCTACCTCTTTGCAAGCGACTTCCGAGTTGCCATTCTATTGTAATAATTTCATCGGGTTCAATTACCGTTAAACGACTATCGCTAGGTGGATACCAATAAGCAATGGACGGCATTATCCACCCGCTAGAATGACTTAATTCAACTTGCTCATCGGTATTGTTTTTGAAAGTTGCTGTGACCGTAATGCTTTGCCCAAATTGCAATGTTGCAGACTGCGCAGTAATGTTAAGCACAAAATCTGCATTCAAGCGTTCTGCTTCTATTGTGTCCACCATATTATACACCTCCTGTCTCAATTTTACCATTTCTGCTAACAGTTCAGCGTTCTCAGCATTTAGTTCGTTGATGCGGGCTTTAAGTTCGTCTATTTGCGCCAATAAAGCATCTAGGTCAGCGATCGTTGCTTCGCCGCCATTTTGAAAGTAGTAGACTTGTGTGCCTACTGCGTTGACCTCGTCTCTCAAGGTCAATGTGTCGTTGTTGCATCCTGCAAAGGTCACAACTGCAAATAACATAACAATCGCTATGCATGCTGTGATGAGCATTCTCAACGGTTTTAGTTTTGTCATATTCGTTTTCTCCTTGTCGCTAAGGTTTTTTAGAGCAGTGATATAGCACTCCGTTATGGCTTGCTCATAGTTCATTAAGTTGGATTATATAAAAATTATAAAGTTACACTTAATATCTAATATATGATGGAAATGAGAAAATGATTTTGTTACTAAATATGTCATGATTATGCGTTATATGCGTTGAAAATTTTATTTCCTCTTTCTTCCGCTCAAAATATTCATTGCAACTTGCACTCCGAACTCGGTGCAGGAAACTGTTCTTGTTCTTTTTGAGGCGATGTCGGGAGTTCTGAAACCTGCGGATAGGACATTATGGACTGCCATTTGGATTGCCATGCATTCGGCGAACATGTCGAATGAGTTTGCGAGCATCATTGCGGATGCTAATATTGTTCCGACAGGGTTTGCTTTATCTTGTCCTTCTTTTTCGTTTTTTGAAGGATGCAACGAGCGATATAATCCCCTTCGAACACCTTTTTCACCCATAGCAGAACATGGCAAAGTTTGAGGAATTCCGGTTAAACTTACTGCAACATTTGACAATAAGTCGCCGAGCATGTTTGGAGCAAGTATCACATCAAACTCAAACGGATTAACCATTACTCTTTGAACGCATTCTTCAAACAACAAACTTGTGAAAAGCACTTCAGGGTAGTCTTTTGAGATGTGTTCAACAGTTGCTCTCCACAATTTGCCTGTTGCCATGATGTTTGCTTTGTCAACGCTGACAAGTCTTTTTCGGCGTTTCAGCGCCATTTCAAATGCTGCTCTTGCTATTCTTTCAATTTCTTTGACATTATAGACCTCAGTGTCAAACGCTTCTTGACCGAATTGAGTTTTTCTGTGACCGCTTTCGCCAAAATACATTCCGCCTGATAATTCTCTGACAATAACGAAATCACAGCCCCTTGAGAATACCTCTTTTTTTAAAGGTGAAAATTCATGCAAAGGCTGATGCAAAAATATCGGCTGAACTCCTGTGAATAGTCCCAGTTCTTTTTTAAGGGTTGACAGTCCTTTTTCGGGTCTTAGGTGTTGTTTTTCTCCTTCCCATTTGACACCGCCAACAGCGCCGACTAAAACTGCGTCGCTTTTTTTGCAAATTTCAAGCGTTTCTCCCGGTATCGGAGTTCCCTCAATGTCAAACGCTTCTCCGCCGAGCAATGCCGTTTCATAGTTAAATTCATGAGAAAACTGCTGTGAGACCGCATCAAGGACGCTGACTGCCGCCGCTGTCAATTCATTGCCAACTCCGTCTCCGCGGATAATTGCAAAATTTATTTTCATTTGTAAAACCTCCGATTTTGAAGTGAAAAATGAGAGGTGAAAGGTGAAAAGTAAGGTTAAATAATTTTTTTAAAAACTACAAAAAATTATTAACTAACAAAAAACTTTAACAGCACCTTTCACTTTTCACTTATTAAAACTTCTTCCTATATGTGCATCCATCTTGGGCACTTGTTACTAGTTTTGAATATCTTAACAGCATACCGGTTGTCAGGATGTCTTTTGGTTTGTGTTTTTTTCCTCTTTGGGATAATTCTTTTGAAGGGATATCTAGTTGGACTTTTTGTTTGATTAGGTCAATGTCGATTTTGTCGCCGTCTTTGACTAAGGCGATTTTTCCGTCACGATATGCCTCGGGCATAACAGAAGAAATGAACATTCCATTTGATGCTCCGTTTACTCTTCCGTCAGTGATGAGTGCAACGCCGTCAGCAAGCCCCATTCCCTCAATAAGTGCAGGGAGTGCGACCAGTTCTCTCATGCCCGGCCCGCCCGCAGGTCCTTCATAACGAACAACAACGACTGTCCCTTTTTTGATTTGTCCGGCGTTAATAGCCGCCAAAGCATCTTCTTCGCTGTCATAGACTTTTGCTTTTCCTGAAAAGGTTTGAGAAGTTTGCTGTCTTTTAATAAATGCTCCGTCTTCGGCGAGATTACCTCTCATGATGACAACACTTCCTGCGTTTGACAAACTTTCGTCAATTTTGTTAAAACCGTTATCAAATGCTTTTTCGAGCGATTCAATAAGCGGTGTGTTTTGATATGTCAACGCATTGGTATCAAGAAGTCCTCTTTCTTTGAGTGAAAGTAAAACTGCCATGACTGAACCTAATGCATGAAACTCATCCACTCTTGTTCCCTCTTTTACTAACACAGGAGTTTTATCTGATATTGTTTGGATAGTGTTTAAGTCCAGTTTTGCTGCCTCAATTGCATTTGCAAAAGCAAGAAGATGGATATAGGTGTCAAGCGGCAAACCGGCAGAAACCGCAAAAGTTATTGCATTCAAAATACTTTCTCTTTTCAAAATCATGCGAGGAGTTATGTCGTCTTTTATCATGCGGACAATTGCTCTCCCCGTTTCTCTTGCTAAAGATACTTTCTCAATGCCTTCAAAAGATGAAGAACTCGAATTTGTCACGCATAGTCCTAGTGCTTCAATAACTAAAGCCATTGCATGATTTGAGTCGATAATATCAGATGGAGTTAACTCCTCCAATTTTTTCAAATTGTCCAATGAGAGTGAGCCGGCGGAAACTTTTCCAACTCCTTTGTAGATGTCATATAAACTCTCTTTTTTCTCACCATACAACGCCCCGACATTAAAAAATATAGCAGGAGTGTTAATGCGAAGAGCCCCCAGCATGAAACCTGCTGAGACTATGTCAGAATTTGTGATGAGAACTGCTCCATCATAGGCAAAAGCGGATAGTGCCGCCTCGACATTATCTGCTATAACCTCCCTCATCGGAAGTGAGAATTTTCCGCCTGCATGACCGAACTGGGCATGAGGATAGATTGATGGCATGTTAACAACAATCGGCTCACCTCCGCCCTCAATAATACCTGCTTTTAAGCCTTCGAGTATTTTATTGAAATAAATAAACGATAAGTCCAACTCAGATATTGGGTTCAAAATCGCAATGAGAGGCTTGTCAAGTGATATTCTCTTTGCGGTGAAATAGGTTCTTTGCGGTGCGTGATGCAAGGTTGTTTTCATATTTTTAGGGTAACTCCTCTTTTTTTTATATATTAATTATACCACAAAATGCGACTAAAGAGCAAGCGATTTTAATGCACAACGCACAACGCATACAGCATAATGACGATTAAATTGTATTTTTTTCAATTTTTACAATCATTTTGCGTTATGCGTTGTGCGTTATGCATTAAATTACCACTCCCCAAATAAAGGTAAATATTGTTGTTAAACTTGCGATTACTATTGCGCCGATGTAGAAAGCATTGTCTCGAACTGAAGGTTTGTAGAGGTTTTCTTTTTTTGTTTCGCCGTGAACTTCTTTTTCAAGATCCAGTTCTTTGATTTCTTCGTCAGTGTGTTCGCCTACCAATACTACTTTTTTGTTTGTTACATCAAAGCCTGAGTCTAGGAGAACTTCTTTCTTTTTCTCCAGTCGTTTGTTTGAGTTGAGAAGGAATAGTGCAGTGCAAAGCCCCAAGTAGAGCGCACAAATTACTATAAAAACAAAATAGAACAAGAATGCGTTGTCTGCAAGCCTCAAAATAACATCCCAATATCCGCCCATGAACCACCAGCCATAATGCGAAGCATAAGAAAGGTAGACACTGAATGCGTTATTGATAAAATGGATAATAATTGCCGGCCAAATTGACCTTAGTTTTATTGTTATTGCGGCAAGGAGTATGCCCATCAAGAAAGTAAAAAAGACTTGGGTTATGTTTTGATGAAATAAGCCGAATGCAACACCCATTAAAACGATTGTCACAGGAAAACGAAAACTTCCCCGAATGGTGTTCATAAAGCCGCCGCGCATTGTGAACTCTTCACAAAATCCGGGAAGGACACCTGTCAAAAATATGGCGAGAGCAAAAAATCCGAAGTTGAATGTTTCCGGAAACACTGAGCCGCCGCCGCCGCCTGACCAGCCTAATTGAGTGATAATGATTTGCCAAATAAGGCTAACCCCAATGACAACAAAAAGCCCGACACCGCCGATGACAACTGATAAAGCATAGTTATACCATTTTGTGTGACGAAAGTTTGAAAACCTCACCATTTGCTTAAAGTTCATTTTTAGTCCGAATTTGTAGAACAACATCGGCATAACAACAAGAGCGAGGATTTGAACAGGAATTGAAAAGATAACATCAATTATTGCGTTTTGCGAATATGGAGAGAGGTCTGTCGAGAAAATAAAAGGCGCAATAAGCGTCATTAGAATTCGCATGATGAGGAGTGAACACGCAACGCAAAACATCATCACGCCAATGACACGATAACGCTTTTGCTCTGTTATTCCCTGCTGTCCGTTAAGGAGGGTAAGAGCATTTGATTTTTTGTTGTAGACTACAATATCATTTTTCATAGTTTTTACCAACTCTTATAATATTTTTTATTTTAATACCGTCATTGCGAAGGAAGCACGGAATAATTTGCTTGATAGGTAGGAACGATGCGTTACCGTGCGAACGAAGCAATCCGGTTATGAATGCCTTTCGAGAGTTCCTTTCCGCTGTCATTACTGGATTGCTTCGTCGTTGCAGTCATCCCATGTTTTCTTTTTGCTAATTGCTCCGCAACTCCTCGCAATGACGATGTAAAAACAAATATTTTCTTTAAATCCTAACCACTACTAAAAAAATCTAAAAATTGTCTAAAATATGTTCCACTTATCTTATGATATCATAATACAAATCTTTCCAAAGCGAATTCATTTGTTCTATGAGTTCTAACTTATCTTTTCTTGAGCCAGCCTTGATTTGTTTTTCTCTTTCAATTGCCAACTTAACATCACCAAAAATTTCTTAATATCCTAGTTTGCCAACTTCATATTTTTTTGTGAAACCTTGCACTAATTTTTCTTTGTGCTGCAAAACTCTGCTTATTAAGTTGCCGGTAACACCCGTATATAATGTTCCGTTTTTCTGATTAAATAGAATATATACAAATGATTTTTTCATTTAAATTTACTCCATATTTTCATTTAACCAAACATTCCAAAGCCCATTAAAAGGCTGATTAACCACATAAAGCCACAGATAGCAATTCCGGCATAGAAGATTAATCTGTCTGCTCCGCTCTCTGACGAGGCAACTGAAGGTTTTTGATGGAATTTCTCTTTTGTTATGAAGGTTGTGCCGTCTTTTGCAGGAGTAACATTTGGCGGCTCTGAAAAAACTTTTTTTGATATGTCGGTTTTGTCATCTGTCTCGATTTTGATTGTCTCGGGTTTAGATTTAAAAAGATATTTAAAGAGGAAAAATAAACCTGCTCCGAATACTAATGATAAAGTTATGAAAGTTAAAACTACTAACCATGTTCTATCTCCTAGAATAAAATTTTCCAGTCCTTGTGCGATAGAAGTATTATAGATAATGAGAGCATAAGAATTTGAAAAAGCGTGCAGAAGTATTGCAGGCAAGATGCTCATTGTTCGTATCACCAAAATTCCGATGACAATCCCCAGACCGAATTGAAAAACTGTTTGTGAGGGGTTCATGTGCATTAGTGAAAACGCAAAAGCAGTGACTATAACGGCATATTTTGCTCCATATTTGTTGTGAAGTCCGCTCATCAATCCACCGCGTATGAAAAACTCTTCACAAACTGCGGCAAAAACAACGATGAGAAGAACTCCCAAAACCATCTCGGCGGCGGTGTTCATCTCAAGAGTTGGCGGCGGAGAGTAGCCCATACTTTGAAGCAATAACTCAAAGCCTAATGTCGGACCATAAAACGCTAAGAGTGAAAAAAGAGCAATAACGGGAGTAAGCAAGATGATTATAAGATTGTTTTTGTTTCGAGTTGGATTGACATCAAATTTGAATGAGTATGGCAGTTTGCTTTTTCCAACTTTCGTGAAAATAAAAAACACAGCAAGAAGAGAAACTTGAATAAAAATTGATGCGATTATTTCCGATTGCGTGTGTCTGCCTCCATGAACGGACGAAATGATACTTGAGGCAATAAAATTAATCGCCAAAAAGACAACAACTCCGACAAGGAAAATAATAGATGATTTTTGGGCAGATATTTTCATTTATTACCTTTTACCTCATATAAACCTGACATTCTATTTGCTCCGGCAACTTCAATTTTCACATCTTCACCTTCCGCTACTCCATGTTGATATAAATAGTCGACTACTGTTCTAAAGGCTAGTTCCGGATAGTTGTTGCTCTCACTTAAATGGGCGAGAATAATTTGTTTTACACCGCTTTGAACAAGGTATAAACAGGCTTTAGCGCAATCTCGGTTTGACAGATGTCCATATGATGATAGTATTCTTTTTTTGAGATGATAGGGATAGCAGCGATTTTCTTGGACTAGTCTTTCGTCATGATTGGCTTCAATTACTACTATATCGCTGTCTGATATGCGTTTTAAGGCTTCGTTTTCAATTTCTCCTAAGTCCGTCAAAACGCTGATTTTTGAGTTTTTGTGATGAACCGAAAAGCCATAGCATTCAATGTCATGAGGAACTTTGAAAGGCGAAACAAGAAGATCGCCGACAGTGAAATCCTGAGTGTCTCGTTTCAAAATCGCTTTGTATTTTTCGATTAGTCTCCCTACTCCGCTGGTGTGGTCAGTGTGGTCATGCGTTATTGTTAAGTTCAAATTGTCCGCTCGTTTGCCCAAAACTTTTAAACTTTTCTCCAATCTACCAAGAGGTATCCCGCAATCAATTAAAAGTGAAGTCTTTTGCGAGCCGATGAAAATCGAATTTCCTTTTGATGAAGAAGAGAGGGTGCAGAGTTGAAGCATGTTTTAACGCATAACTCATAACACATAACGCATAACGACAGTTAGAATTAAATTAAATAAAAGGTAATAAACCGCAGGGCGAGCCCTACACCCGAAACGCCTTCGGCGTTTCCTTCCGACGCAAGCGTCGGGGTTTTATACCTTTTGAGGTTGTCGCAAACCAACCCTTGCAACCAAGTTGGTTTGCTTCTATTATAAATAATCATTCATTATACGTTATGCGCTTAGCGTTATTCGTTATTTTTTCGGTATAATAACCACTCTCCTATTAGCGTCATTTCCTTCCGACTTTGAGATAACTCTTGGGTGGTTTTCAAGGTATGCGTGAATGATTTTTCTTTCACGGTTGTCCATAGGCTCTAAGAATACTTTCTTGCCAATGCGGAGCGCCTTTTCGGCAGTTTTGTCGGCAACTGATTTTAGAATATTTATTCTTTTTTGACGATAGCCTAATGAGTCGATAATTACTGATGCATCATCGCCTGAAAAGGCATTTGCCAATAGTTCTAATGCCCCTAGTGTTTCGCCTTTGTAGCCAATTGCGGATGCATCTTGAGTTTTGATTTCAATTTCAACATCTTCTCTTATTTCAAACGCTACCTCGCCTTCAATTCCCATTTTTGTGATAAGTCCTTGAATGTAGTCAGCGACTTTTTTTGCTTGTTCCGGTGATGCTTTTGGCTTTTGTTTGGGTGAATGATTGTTTGTGGTTGATAGTTGAGGATTAGAATGCGGAGTGTGTGGAGCGGAGTGCGGCGTTATTGGAGATTGTTTTTGAGATTGGTGCTGTTGAGTGCGTGGTTCCGGTCTGTTATTCGCTCGAACGAGGGCATCCGCACCTGTAGGTTTTTGTCCTTGACGAGGTTCTGAGCGTTGTTCGGGCTTATTATTCGGACGGTCAGAAACAGCCCCTGCATGTTTTTGCTGGGGGTGCTGCTCATTTTTATTGTTCGGGCGGTCCATGACCGTCCCTGCAGGTTTTTGTTGGACATTTGTAGCAGCAGGCTTTTGCTCTTTATTTTTTGTTTGCGGATGACTAGAAGTTGTTCCCGCAGTTTTTATTTGTTCGCCAGGGTCAGTTATTTTACCTTTTGCGATTAGAATTTTTGCACTCTTGAAAAAGCCTCCGTGAGAGAGAACTTTAACTTCAACTTCACTTATGTTAGCACTAAGTCTCGCCATGCCCAGTTCAATGGCTTGTGCCACATCTTTTGCAACAACTTCAATTGTCTCGTTCATATGAAAATACTCCGTATTTTTAGTGATTGGTGATTAGTGATTAGTGGTTGATAAATTTAAAATTAAAAAATCACATTCACCAATCACAAATCATCAAATTATAATTTAAATTTCTTCTTCTTTTTCTCCCCTTCCTCTTTCTTCACCACTTCTGTCGGGGCTTGTCTTCCGTATTTTAAAACTCTTCCTTCATCGCCTGATTGTCTTTTTTCTTTTCTTTCTTTTCTTGTCATCTCGCCTTCTTCCAGTTTTTCATAGCCTTTTTCACTTTTTAAATCATCGTCATCTCCGTCCGTGTCGGCATAGAGGTGAGCGTCTTTTCGTTTGTACCACCATGTCAACGCCCCTGTTGTCGCAAGATTGATTAACATACGCATTACTGAGTTTGTTATGATATACATTGTGAAAACGACCGATTGGAACAGTGCAAAAACACCCATCATAAGCGGCATGATGTATTGCATCATTTTCATCGCACCGCCGCCGCCGGCAGCACCGCCGCCACCCATTCCTGCCATGTCCATTTGTCCTGATTTCTTTTGCTGACGCATCATCAAAAATTGTGATGCCCCCATGAAGATAATCGCAAAAATCGGCAATATTAAAAATCCGTTTGCACCTCTTAGTGCGGAATGTTCTCCACGCAAGAAATGCGTTACTCTGTTGTAGTGTGCCTCATCGAGAACAACAGTATCAAAATCTGTTTGGCGTTCAAATCCGCTTAGTTCCCAACCTGTTTCCCTGTCGCCATATCTTCCGATTGAACCCAAAAATTGACCATGGTCAAGTATTGGCTCACGCCATGGAACATCCGGCGACCACACATTTTCTACCCACAAAAAGCCTGTCCTCATTTCATCACCGAGGTGATCGAGATATCGAGTAAGGTTTAGAGACTCTGTTCTATATTGATTTTCACCCTCAACAAAGCCGCTATCTCCATAGACATAATATATCCTGACATCAAATAAAGGTGCTGTTCTAAAACCATAGTCTATTTCATCAATATTTCCCATATAGACATCTCTAACCGCTTCTTGAGCAAATCGAACCGGACTTGACATATTCATATAGGTTTCAGCCTCATTAGAATAGCGGGCAATTCTTCTGTTATCGTTTGAATGCGGTCGTGTTGGATCTTGAAATCCTCTGATTACAAATACTCTTTCGCCGTCAGCACTAAATATATAATTATCATGCGCTCGTGCAATAACAAAATCTCCGGATGCATTATAGTTTCCAATTCTATAACCGTCTTCTTCAAACCTGTCTAATCTCTGTTCAAGTTGATTTCTTTGGTGTCCGTGAGCAGCCTCAAAAATGTCATTCATGGTAAGGTATTGCCGCATTATCATGTATTGCGAAACACCGTTGAAACTTTGAATGAGCCAAATGAATAGTCCCATTGTCACAAGCATTGGCAAACACGATGCGAACATTGAAACGCCTTCTCTTTTGTTCAGTTCTCTTGTTTTTTGAAATAGCAGTCTTTTGTCGTGACCATACTTCATTTGAAGTGCTTCAGTCTCGGGTTTTATTTTTTTCATTATCCGCTGGTTTTTAAACATTTTAAAACGCGAATAAATCTCTAAGGGGGCGATTGCAACATTCAAAAGCACGGTGAAGAGAACAACTCTCCAACCATAGTTTTGAATAAATGCAAAAACATTTAATAATAATCTTTGCCAAGGCCACTGATTCGGAACCGTCATCAAGTCGGCAATGGACGAAAATATCGAAGGTAACATTGAACTCCTTTTGCTTAGTGCTCAGCGACCAGTGGTCGGTGATTGATAAATTAAAAAATCAACCTTCACCAGTCACTAACCACCAATACTAAATTACATTAGCCATTTCATTTCCCCTTTCGGATTGTCGGGGACGGGGTCGAAGCCGCCTTTTGAAAATGGGTTGCAGCGAAGTATTCGCCATGCTCCCATAAATGCTCCTTTTATCGCACCATGTTTTTGGATGGCTTCCAAAGCATAAGAAGAGCAAGTCGGATAATACAAGCAACTTTTTGGCATCAAGGGGGATATGACAAATTTATAGAAATAAATTAGTGCAATGAAAAAGTATTTGAGAGTGATGATGTTTAGTATAATTTTTAGTGCTTTTTTCATGCAAATTTTTTTATTAAATTACAGTGGACAAAGGACAAAAAAGATCAATTTTAAATTATCAACATTTGTCCTTTGTAAATCATGCAATTAGGTTTGACTTTCTCAAAACTCCCAAAACCTCTTCTCTCAATTTCTCAAACGGCATGTCCGCCGCTTCTTCTTTGACGGAAAGGACTATTTGGGCTTTTTTAATGCTTTGAATATTCTCTCTAAAAATTGCTCTTATTCGGCGTTTGAGTAGGTTTCGTTTGTTTGCTTTTCCAAGTTTTTTTGAGATAACAATACCCACTTTTAGCGATTTACCTAGGACAAAGAACAGCCGAAACGCAAGGTTTTGCTTTTTTTGCCCATTGTTATAAACATATCGAAATGAGCCTTGTTTTGTCAAACGGTATTGTTTTGAAAGCATTATTTCAGGTGTCGGGTATCGAGCGTCAGATGTCAGGTTTCTGCTTGTTAACGACACCTAAAACCCGACGCCTGAAACCTTAATTAGTTCCTAATCCTTTTACCGCAACATTCGCCCTGCCTCTGTCACGACGACGCTTCAGCACTCGCTTTCCAGCTGATGTTTTCATTCTTGCACGGAATCCATGCACTTTTAGTCTTTTTCTCTTTTTTGGTTGATAAGTTCTTTTCATTTTCTTTGTGTATCCTTTTAATTGTCTTTGCCCTTTCTTTGGGCATATTGCCCTATTATAAACAATTTGTTTGTCAGTTGTCAACTAATTGTCACCATATTTAAGATAAATACATAATATGTTTTTAGAAGTAAAAAGTTTTTCACAAGATAAAAAATAGTTTGTTATTACTTTTCACATTTCCTTTTCACTTAACTGTCTCTACATACTAATTTTATATGTATGTGGAGGTATTTTTTTATGAGTTGTGGATGCAATAGATGTAGGGAAGAAATTTTTATAAGAGGTTGTCCGGGACCAAGAGGTCCGAGAGGTCCAATCGGACCGAGAGGCTGCACCGGTGAGAGAGGACCGAGAGGTCCTATGGGGTGTATGGGAGAAAGAGGACCGAGAGGTCACATAGGCTGCACCGGACCGAGAGGTGAGAGAGGACCAATAGGCCCAATTGGCTGCACGGGTCCTAGAGGACCAATGGGTTGCACCGGACCGAGAGGTGAAAGAGGCTTTACCGGCTCTATGGGACCGATGGGTCCAATTGGCTTAACTGGACCTGTTGGTCCTATTGGAGCAACAGGGGCTGCCGGTGCAACGGGAGCAATGGGTCCTCGAGGTGATAGGGGAGCAAGAGGAGAAAGAGGAGAAAGAGGAGAAAGAGGCAGAAGAGGACCTCAGGGCGAAAGGGGTGAAGATGGCAGAAACGGCTCCGTCACTATTCCCTTCGCCTCTCACACTCCTCTAATTCTATCAACCGATTGTGACGGAGGCGCATTTTTGCCCGGCTTTGTCGGCTTTGGCTCTTGCGCACAAGGCACTCAAGGCTTAGGCAGCACTATTGAGTTGCTAGGCTCAAACACATCATTAGCCTTTATTGTGCCTGAAAACGGCGAAATTGAAAAGTTAGCGGTTGGCTTTACTGTCGACACTGCTCTTACTCTTCACAACACTGAGATAGCAGTTCACGGCATGCTTTACAAAGCACATCCGGGAGCGAGCACTTTTCACAAACTAACGGAAACTCTCGTTAGCATTCCGCCCTTTACCGGCAATGTCCCTCATGGTGAATACCATTTTGCTATGCATGATGACATTGACATTCAGGTGGAGGCAGGCTCAAGGCTATTGTTGGTTGTTTATGCCACTGTAGACGAGAGACGACATGGACATGACGGACATGGCGGTGACAGAAGAAGACCTCATCGCTGTGAAACACTTCACACCATTACCGGCTATGTTAGCGGCGGATTAACGATTCGTTAATTTAATGAAACAAATGACAAATGAGACGAATAAGACGATTGATGTTGGAGTGTTTTTTGCGATAAAATTGCAAGGGCGGGCATCGACCGCCGGAACATTATTTTTATCATATTGTGCGGACAGTCACTAGACCGCCCCCGCAGTATCCGACCGACACTCTAAATACTCACTTCGTGTCTTGGGAACAGTCCCTCCGATTGCCCTGTGGGGGCAACCCTTCGGGCACTTCGTGTCGTTTGGACAGTCCCCGAGACACTTCGTTTCGGTTGCCTCTTGGACATTGCCCCCCCTGTAGTTTGTCTTTATGCCATTTAACATAAACAATTCTAACAATCATTATGCATTAAAAAAGGCGAGTAACTCTCGCCTTTTTTAATATTCCTCCGTTCCTAATAACTGCCCCACTGTTACATTAAAAAATCGAGCAATTTCAATTACCATATCCATATTAGGCTCTCTTTCGCCTGTAATATAGCGACTGATTGTTTGTTGCTTAACATTCAGAACTTTTGCCAGTTGCCTTTGAGAAGTTTCATTCTCTACCATAAGCAACTTTAAGTTTTTCGAAAAAGAATTCATAAAATAATTTTACACCAAAATGGCGTAAAAGTTTTGACAAACACCACTTAGGTGTGCTAAAATTTATTTACACCTAAATAGTGTTAAAAAAAATAATAGGAGGTATTTATGGAATCATTTGCGGAAATTTTAATCAGAATCCAAGAAGAAAGAGGACTGTCTCAAAAACAATTGGCAGAAAAACTTGGTGTTTCTTGCTCATCAATCAAACGATGGGAAAGCAGCATCTCAAAACCTACTTTAAGTATATTTTGCAAATTAGTCAGATTTTTCGAATTAACGGCAAAATACTTTTTGGGGGCTTAAAGCAAAATCCTCTCTGCAATGAATGCTGCGGAGAGGATTTTTGTTATTTATAATTGAAATTTGTTTTTGCCTTTATTTAATTTTACTCGTTTCATTATCGAGCCTTTGTCCTGCATTAAGAGATATGCTTCGCATGCGGATTTTAAATTGAGGGTTGCCTCCCCATTTGAGTAGTTTCCTTTTAGTATTCCGTTTGGAACAGAAACAACAAAATCAACATTACCGTGTGAAAAGTCTGGAGTTATAAATACTTTGCCCTCTTTAAATTCAACACCGGCAATATGGCGATAGAAATTTGAAACAACTCCGGCAGAATTGACATAACAAATACTTCCGCCAAAAAAATCAGCGTGCAGACAATTGTCTTCGTTGTCAATGAGCGCACGATACCTGTTTAATAATCTTTTTGTTGCTCTTTGTTTAGCACCGACCATCATTAAAGCATCAATAATATAGTTTTCAAAAGTTGGAGACGATGTTTGAACTGATGATAGCAGATTAATTAAATGAGGTGTGTGTTCTTTGTTTGCAAGGTTTGATATAACCGCCCATGCGTTTGCTCTTTCGTCATAATACTCTCTTGACGAATAGCCTTTACCTTTAAAAAATGCAGTTTCAAAATTATTTTTCAAAAGGTCTCTTTTTCTTGTGATATCGCCGTTTTCTCTCTCTCCGCAACTAAACTGAGAAGATATATAAAAATTCATTGCTGAATAAAATATAGCGTTTAGCAAAACCACTTCATCGACATTGTAGAAAATATCAGTTTCTTTATACTCATTAGGAAGTTGAGCAATTCCATAAGAATCTGTTTTTACGCTGTTAAGAAGGTCAAGCATTTGGGGCAGACATTTTTTGAGAGTTTGAACATCATTTGTCTTTCCAAAGTATGCCGAAATCGCACCTCTTTCACTTATTGTTAAAAGTGCCCTTGTCAGAGATTTATTAATCGTTAAAAGATTGGCGGCAAGCATGTCTTCAATACACTTTTTTGCAAGAGTCAGCGCTGTGTCAGAAAGGGCATATGATGCCAATTGTGAAGCGGCAGAAAAATCGCTCAAAGTATTTTTTGATGCACATTCAGGAGTTTTTGAAAATATTTCCCTCATGTTCGCTCTCAATGTGTCGATTGCTTTTTCATTCAATCGCTGAATGCTTTTTCCAAGTTTTATTTCGCCGACTACTTCGTCTTGCTCGCTGTTTGAAAGGTCAAACTCTGTTATTCTGAATTGAATAGAACTTAGTTTCACGCTCAGAGGAACTTTGACGATTAGTTTTGTTCCGACCAGCGGCATTACGCACTCATGAGTTTGAGGTCCGTCTTTGCAAATATAATCAAACGCTAAGTTGGTGTGAACTCTGCCTTTTGTGTCTTGGGCGCGCTGTCTGTCGGTTTTTACTTCAATAATTGCTTGGCCGCTGGATGCATTGCAAGAAATAATCGGGACAAAGTGATAATAGCCATCCAAATCGTAAGTATAGATTGCTTCACTTTTGTTCACATCTTTTGCAATTCTCTTTCCTTTCAATGGTGAAGAAAATTTAAATAGAGGAATTTTTCTCTGCTCTAAGTCAAAATAATATCCCGAGCCATACGATGAGTATTCACGAGCAGGAACAAAAATACTTGCTCCGTATGCCGCTTCAAACACATGGTCAATCTGCCCTTCAAGCGTTGCGTCATAGATAAGTTTGTCACCGTCAATTTTGTAGGCAGGCGAGCGATAGACTGTGAAAGATGAATCTGAGGAGATATCCAACTCGCCGCACTCAAAAATCATTCCGCCCAAATGCTCTTTTTGTGTTTTTACACAAACAAGCCCGATGACATTTTCGCCTTTTGCCAAATATGGGGCAATGTCGATGGTGTCAAAATAACCATAGTTTAAATTTTCGTGCTGACTAAGCGAACCGTCATATACAACTAGTTTGTTGTTGACGAACATATGATAAAATCCGCAAACGCTAATGTTAACTCTTGCTTCTTTCGGCTTTTTTTCAAGGGTGAATTTTTTCCTAAAGATGACAAAATCTTCTTTCTTGTCATTACCTTCCGCCCAAATCCACGACGCTCTTTTGAAAACACTCCCCTCTTTTGATGTTGTTTTCCCGATTGATTTAGTAAACTGCGGCGGCGGAGCAGACGGTTGAGGCGGGATTGGATATTGAATATTGACAACCTCAGATTGAGGGATTATTTCAACAATCGGCTTAATTTCAACTTGAGGTGTTTCATCAACCACCTCATCTTCATTCTCTGCGGCATGTGTGTTATCCCATACTATCTCTTCTTCAATTTCTGTTTCAACAGGAGTTTCTTTATCGAGAATTTCCTCTTCGTTGCCATCAATTTTTTCTTTTTCCATATATTCCAGTCCTAGTTCTAGTGTTGTTAATTCCTCTTTTAGTTTTTCTTCATCGACAACAACACCATTTGGGCAATTTTCCAAAATTACTCTTAGTTCATTTTCAAGGAGTTCTTTCTCCGTGCTATTGTCATTAGATTTCATATCCTCGGGAATTATCTCGACAATATTTTCATTTTGAGAGATATACTCATTTTCAATCTCGGTTTTGACCTTGCCTTTAATAAGGTCTCCTGTTATATCCAGGTTGTCTTTAATACACATTTTATAACTCTCCTTTCCTTAAATTATTTCTTTTTAGTTGTCTGCTCCGCTGCCGGTGTTGTTTGCTGAGGTGCTTTGGGAGCAGAAATTGCTTTTGGGGCTTTTTGTGCTTCGCTTTCTTCTTTCACTCTTCCTAAAAACTGTGGCAATTCCATTCCAACCATTCCGTATAATTCGTTCAACGGCGGAACACTTTTCACAAGATTTGAAATAAAGTTTGAAGTGCTTGTGCCGTCTTTTCCGTTTGCTCCGCTGTCCCAAACAGTGACTTTGTCAATTTTGATGTTTTTGATTGCATCAACTTGAACTCTTAATAAATCTTCCATTTTGTCGGTCATCATCAAACGCACTGCATCAGACGAATTTCCGCCCGCTGCTTTTACGATTTTTTCAAAACCTTGTGCTTGTTTATCTAGTATTGCGAACAAACCTTCTGCTTTTGCCAACTCACGCATTTTGATAGCATCCGCCTCACCTTTTGCGTGACGGCGCTTCACTTCTGCCGCTGCTTCCGCTTCTAATTCAATTCTGCGTTTTTCAATCTCGGCTTTAACGATAACATCCGCTTCAAGTGTTGAGGTTTCTCTTTTCGCTCTCGCCATTTCCGCTTCTTGCTCGGCTAAATACCCTGCTTTGTTAGACGCTGCCTCAGCGGTAGCCTCAGCAATTGCAGCATTTTTTTCAGCCTCTGCCTCAACTTGACGAAGAACTGCGTTTGATTTTGCTATGTCTGCTTTTGCAGTGTTCTCACCCGCAACCGCTGTTGCGTTTGCTTCGGCTGTTTCAATTCTTTGAGTTTTGACAGCGTTTGCTTGACCGATAGAACCGTCTCTGTCTTGCTCTGCGACCAATTTTTTCGCATCGTTGATGGCTTTTGCAGCCGCTTCACGACCTAATGCGTCAATATAGCCGGATTCATCTGTTATGTCTGTGACATTAACATTAATAAGCCTTAGACCGATTTTACGCAACTCGCCTTCAACATTTCGAGAAACCGCTTCTAAGAATTTGTCTCTGTCGGAATTGATTTCCTCAATGTCCATGAGTGCAACAACAAGCCTTAACTGACCCAAAATTATGTCTCGAGCCATTGCTTCAATAGCAGTGTTGTTAACCCCTCTCAGTCTTTCAGCAGCATTTTGCATGACACCTTTTTCGGTTGAAATACCGACTGTGAAACGAGACGGCACATCTATTCTTATGTTTTGCCTTGAAAGTGTGTTCCTTAAATCAACGCTTATGGACATCGGCGTTAAATCAAGATAACTATACGCTTGAAAAACCGGCCAAACAAAAGCCGAACCGCCATGAATACACTTCGAACTTCTCGGCGTCCCATCCGGATTCTTCCCAACCCGACCGAAAATAACCATTATTTTGTCGGGCGGCGCTTTTTTGTAGCGTGTTAAGAATGTTATCATAAACACCAAAAACAACGCTACTACACCAATAATTAAACCTACTACTCCACCTACATTCATTTTTTTAATCTCCTTTGCGTCATTGACATTTTTGCCACAACGCTTTACTTGAAAAACTTCTCTTGCTTAAAAGCAATGTTTTTTTCAAGGTTTTTTTAAATTTAGATGTCCAAACTGAAAAGTATTGTTAGATTTTTTTTAATTAACTCATCCCTAATTTTTCACCTTTCACTTTTCGCTTTCTAATTTATTATTCCACTATCACTGTTCCCTCATTCAGTGTTCCGACTATCTTGACATGAGTGCCTGTTTTTATCGGCTCTTCTTTGTCTGTTATTGCTTCATATTCTGTTAGTCTTTCTTGGACTACTACTGAGATTTTTCCTGTTCCGGCTCTTTTTGCGGGTATTGTTAAATAGACCTCGGCGTTTTTGCCGATTGAATTGTCGATTGAAACATTTCCGCTTTGCTGTGCTTTTTCCATTCCTTTTGCCATGAGCGCTATCAAAACAGCGGCAATGAGACCAACTCCAATTCCCGGAAAGAGCGAAATCCACTGACCGTCAACAAAGTCATAGCCGAAAACTGGCGCCATTGCAAAAGCCATCCAACTTCCCAAAGTGAAAAATGCAATAATAGTTCGTGTTGAAACAATTTTTAAGCCAAATAAAGTGAAAGGCGTGTAGTCATTGACCCCTGCACCTGTGTCGGCGTCAACTTCGCCGCTGAAAGATGCATCAGAGTCAACTAAGCCTCCGATTAGCATCAAGATAATTTGCAATATCATAATAGTTGTTCCTGCTGCCGCTATTATGAAAATAATCATTTGGAATGTTGAAAGTTCAGCCCACCATTCTGCCATTTTGTTTCACCTCTTTCTTTATTATTTTGTTTTTTTATTTTGCGTGCGGGCGCTTAATAAACGACCCATACATTATAATATCACTTTTAATTCATGATAATGATACCACAACAAAAAACCTTTGTCAAGAAAAAACTGACAAAATATCAAATGTTAATGAAAAGTTAATTTAAAAGAGATTGTTCTTTCCTTAAAACAATCCCTTCATTAAATGATATTAATTTCCTCTGAATTCGTCAATTCTTGCCATGGTTCTTAGGCAGTAGCCTGCTATGATATTGTCGGAGATTGTGTAGAGATAGCCTTGGTTTACTATTGCACGGGAAATATAATAGTTTAGGGCGTTAATTTGGTCTTGCCATCTTGATGAACTCCAATTTGCATTCCAGTCGAATATCGGCACAGTTATGTCGAAGTTTGAAAAAGTCGGGGCAAGCACAACAGTTGAATTATACCCATAGATTAGCCTTTGTTCAGTTTCTCCGACAAATTCCATTGTTCCAAGATAAGCATCAAAGGTGAATAGAAAGAAACCTTGTGAAAGAGTTCCGCTGAATGAACTCATTCCGCCGCTCCAACCCCAATGGGCGCTTTCTGCCGCAAAGCCGACAATCCCTTGCTTTGTTTCTTCATCAAACATAAAAAGCAATGCCCTTGGATTTCTCAAAACTTCCGCAAAGGCTGCGTTGCCATAGATTGTGAATTTTGCCATGCTCTCAGGCATTAATCCTGTTCCCGGACGCATATAGTAGAGTTCGATTTTTATGCCTGTTTGCAATGCACTGCCTTGAGGAGGAGCGTCTTGACCTATGCCGATAACAAACGGCGTTCCTCTGATTGGGCGAAGATAGTCGTTTATCCCGTCTGTTTCCAGTCCTTCTGAAAGGATTGGGTTATGAGGGTCGGTCAAATCAATAGTGTAGAGAGGATCCCAGATTAGGTCAGGAGGTGATGTTGAAATAAAGCCGAAATTGCCGTCAAATGCCACTGAGTCCATTTGCTCACGAGGCGCTATTCCTGTTATTCGTGAGACTTCTCTCAACTCAGAATTAAACACAAATATTGCAGATGCTAATGTGTTTGTTCGCCAATTAAATTCGCCGTAGGTCGTTGCAACCCTTAGATAACCTCTGTATTCATCGATTGCATGTCGTGACGGAGGTGAGCCTTGAACTGTCACATAGCCTGTGAAATCAAGCGTTTCAAGACAAAATCTTGTGATATAACTTCTGTGGTTAGTGATGTTTCCGGAAATATTTCTTGAACGGCGGGTGGTTGAGGTGTAGAGATTGTTTAGTCCTACTGAAATGATGTTTGCACTTGACAGATATGCCCTCACCATTGGTTCAACGGTAAAATCAGTCAGAGAAATCCTTCCAAGTATCATATATGATTGAGTTGGATTTCTTCTGAAATAGAACATGTTCTCATATGGAAATGGGGAAAATTCTTCATCATCGGACATTCTGAAATATGGACGACGAACTTCTGTCTCACGCCAGTCACGGCACCATCTGTGTGGAAAATAATTGACAACAAAAAATAATGTTTCGCACTCTTGCCTAATTCGGCTTGTTTCAAACCTTCCGTCTATTTCGTAGAATTGCATTAAGACAGGATTTTCTCTTGCCGTGATGTCATAGATTCTTATTTGCACTCTTGAATGCCAAGAACGAAAATCCATCCAACCGCCGATAACATCTTCATTCCATGAAGTTTGAGGGTTATAGAACGCTCCGCCGATAATAACCATTAAGTCTCCTCTGACAAACATTTCAATCGGTGAAAAGTTGTGATATGCGATTGAAGCAACAGGAGTTATGAACCCTCTGTCTGTTTCAACGATTGTCAAGCCGTTAGGAGAAAGACGATAGATAAAATTGCCGTCATTTCTGACAATATCGCCCTCATCCATGCCAACTATTTGAACATTTGTTTCACTTGTGCCGCCGCTTCCCGGAGGCGGTGAAGCAGTATCTCTGTCCGGAGCGCCTTGATTAACATTGTTGTCACCGCCGCTTCCCCAATAATCACCGCTTGAACAACCTAACAAGAGACTAGAGCATCCTAGCGGGAAGTTGAAAGAACTTCCCCCTTCTTGAACATTAAGAAGTTGCTGCAAGTGAGCGGTGTTTTGAACTTGTCTTGCTTGGTTGAAATTCGGTGAATCTCCTGAAAAAATGGCAGATGAAAAAATTGGGATGAATATTGCAAAAATTAAAATTGATGCAGTGAGCAATGCAGTAGGTATCGCCCATCTTCGTTGTGATGGGCGAGTTTTTTTTCCGGCAGTTACTAGAGATGGCGCAGCAATCCGAGCAGCAACTTTTTCTTTCATCTCATCTGTTGCCTTAATATTATCGAAATGTTCGTTAAATTTTGACATGAATTTTATTCCTTATTTTAAATCGTGCAATTATTCTGCTTAACACTAACACACCTGACAGTTATAAACTAAACACATTATGCCTTGGTATTCATTTTGGTTTGAACGACGCCTTTGAGTGCTTTGGCTGTTGTTGAATGAACAATCAATACAATTATAGACCCTGCATGTTGGCTTTTGAGTTTGCCCATTTTGATTTTGACCAAATGAGCAGTCTGTGCAGTTATAAACTCTGCACGAGGCTTCAGGATGCATGTTGCTTGCACTTGTGCTTAATGCAAATGTTCCTGTGCAAGAAACAAAAAGCATTATCGACATGATGATTAAAATGGTTGTTATTAATTTTTTCATAGTTCTCCTTTGTGCTGATGATACTTTTGCACTCGTTATGTTTTTATCACAGCATAATTATTTTTAGGTTTTTTATTTTTCTATTCAGAAAGCACTTCCCTCATCTCTTCCCTGGCTCTTAACGCTATGCTTCGAGCGCTTGCTTCACGAATTGAGAGCATTTTTGCAATCTCGGCATAAGAGTAGCCTTCATAGTAGTGAAGATAAATAACGCTTCTTTCACGAGGTTTTAGTTTTTCAAGAGCATTTTGGACATCAAGATTTTTTTCGGGAAATTCAGTGAAGATATTTTCATGAAGTGTTGCCCTGTGACGATTATATGCACTCTTTTTGATGTTTTTCGCCTTGTTAATTGCAATCCGAATTAAATATGCTTTGAGATGTTCCGCAGAAGAAAACGATTTATTAATTCGCCAAAGAGTGAAAAAGACATCAGAAAATACATCCTCTGCATCGCTTAGATTTCCACACACAGAGACTGCAACACGCAAAACAGTGTCGCCGAATTTATCCATCACTTCTTTGAGAAAGTTTTCTCTCAACTAACCTCCCTACTATTAACACAACTCAAACAGTCATTTCGTTGCAAAAATTATACAACAAAAAAAAATAAAAGTCAAGAGTTCTTTTGTGTAATATTTTGCAGATATTTGCCTCATTCAAATAATTAACATGCGAAGTTATTTTTAAAAGAAAAGGCGAGAACAACAAATATCGTCGTTCTCGCAAATTCTTGGTCACCCTGCCGGGGTTCGAACCCGGGATACCGCCGTGAAAGGGCGGTGTCTTAACCACTTGACCACAGGGCGCTTTAATTGTGAAATAAAAAGACAGTAAAAAAATTTGCTTCTTTTTGCAAATTTCTTATTTATTTTATCACTTTATTTAACACTTTGCAAGTGTTTTGATAGCGGTTTTTTGATGTTTTCAAATTTTTCTTAAGATAAAATAATCCTAAAAGCCTTTAATTGCTTTTAGGATTATTTTTTAGCGTGATATTTTTATTATCTCATCTGTTAGTTTTGTTTTCTTTCCATATAATTCAAACTCAAAGCCTTCGCCTCTCAGTTTAGTCACTTTTGTTTCATTTTTATTAACTTCGACAAGAACGCAAGTGTTTTGATAGCGAAACCTAAAACTATATCCGCTCCATGACGGGGGCATGACCGGGGAGATTTTTAGAATTTTTCCGTCGCTTTTTAATCCGCCGAAACCGTAAACAATGTTAACCCATGCAGCGGCAATACTTGTTGTGTGGAGACCTTCGTTGGTATTTCTGTTATAGTCATCAAGGTCCATTCTTGTTGCAAAACTGAAAAAGTCTTCCGCTTCTTTTAAGAGTCCTAGGTCTGCTGCGATTATTGAATGGACTGAGGGTGAGAGTGATGACTCGTGAATAGTTCGAGGCTCATAGTAATCATAGTTCGCCTTTAGTATTTTTTTGTCAAACTCATCACGATATAAAAACATATACATCAAAACATCAGGCTGCTTTATCATGTTGTTGCGATATATACGGTCATATGACCAGTTGTAGTAGAGAGGGAAATCAGTTGTCGGAATTTTTTTGATGTCAATGTGAGGTAAGTCAAAAAATCCTTCGTGCTGCTCAACCACCTCCCCTTTTTTGTCTTTTGGAATATATGCTTTTTTGGCTGCATCAGAAAAGTTTTTTCCTTCAATATCAGTGTAGTTTAGTTTTTTGAGGATAGATTCTGTTCTTTTTTTATCGAGTTTTTCAAGATTTCTTAAAGTCTCAAGGGTATACTCAAAAGTCTTTTTTGCCATGAAGTTAGTGTAGGCATTATGATTGACCATCATTTGAAACTCATCAGGTCCCATGACGGCATAGAAACCGAATTTCGTTCTGTCAGCATTGAAATCACCACGAGAAAACAAAAACCTGCTCGCCTCAACAAGCATTTCCAAGCCATAGTTGAATAAAAATTCGTTGTCGCTTGTAAGATTGTGGTAGTGGAAAATTCCATAAGCAACAGCAGAAGTCGGCTGAAATTGCAAACTTGCGTGCTGCCAAAGAGTGCATGCTTCGTGTCCGTTGAGCGTTGCTATCGGATAACACGCTCCAATGCAATCTAAATCTTTTGCACGCTCTCTTGCCGCATTTAGAGTATTATAACGATATAATAATAGATTTTTGGCCGCATCAAGATTATTGAAAAGATAAAACGGCAAGCAATATGTTTCAGTATCCCAAAAAGCGTGACCGCTGTATGCCTCGCCTGTCAGACCTTTAGCACCAATATTGTTGTTAGGGTCAACTCCGTGATAAGTTTGGACAAGTTGAAAAATGCAGTATCTAATTCCTTGCTGGTTTTTTATGTCGCCTTTTATTTCAATATCAGTCTCTTCCCAAACTTTGTCATAGAATTTTTTGTTTTCGCTAAGTGCATTATCATAGCCTCTGTTTGCTTGCATTATGACAGATTGAAGTCCCTCGGTCAATATATCCCGTCTTGTTGATTTTTGTTCGGCGATGTTTGTGACAAATCTTGTAAAAGAGTTTTTTTCTCCTTTTTTTAAGTCAAAATTAAATTTAATTCCCGCTTCTTTTTCTGATTTGAAATGCACTCCCTTGTGTTCGCTGTCAATTGTCATGCAACTTGCTATGCGTTGATTTTCGCTTAGCGTTGAGCATTCAAGACCGATTGCATTGCCGAGAATTTTTGTCACGCCGCCACGCCAGTAACAATCTTTGCCCCATTGCAAGACATCAAAATCTAAAGATGCATTAAACTCAATTTTTCCGTCAAAATCAATCGATTCAAAATCGATTTTGCTAAACCCTTGCTGATATTCATTCATTCCAAGAAAACGAGAAAATTTGAGTTTAAGTTTTCCATTTTTGGTTTCCCAAACAAATTCTCTTGTTAAAAGTCCATTTCTGAAATCAAGTTCACGGACAAAGTCGCTTATTTTTGTAGTTGCAGTGTCCAAAATTTCATCGCCGACTGCAATGCGGACTTTTAGCCAGTTGACACTGTTTATCATAAAGTGAGTTCGCCCGACAATACCTTTGTAGTGCGTTCCGATTTCTTCTTTTGAATACTCAAATATTCCATTGAAATATGAGCCCAAGAGAGTTTCACAACTTATTCCCTCTTCAGCATGGCCTCTAACGCCCATATATTCATTTCCCAATGAAAAAACTGACTCGCTTGCTCTGTTGCGAGATGTGTTAAATCCCCTCTCTGTTACCTTCCATTCATGGTGTTCGTAATACTCGGTTGCTACTTTTGGCATATTTTTTAGATTTACTCCGTAAATTTAGTGATTGGTGGTTTGTGTAGTTAATATCTAGTAAAAAAATTCAACAACAATATATTCCCTACTTAATTCCGCTTGTTGTTACTGTTGATGTTATTCGTCTTTGGAAAATCAGGAATAACAGAATGAGGGGAACTGTTGCAATGAGAAGTGACATATAAAGAACGCTGGCGCTGTATTGATTTGCTTGTATTTCAACAAGCCTCACCATAACTGTCATTCTGTTTGAATCTTGCAGCAATAAGAATGGCAAGAGAAAGTCATTCCATGCCGCTGTTGCGGTGAAAATTGCAATAACGCCGATAATCGGCCAACTAAGCGGAATAACTATTCTGAAAAACACTCTGAACATTCCTGCTCCGTCAACTTCCGCCGCCTCAAAAATAGCCTTCGGCAAACTCTCCATGTAGTTTTTAAACATCACAAGATAGAATGCGTTTGCTCCGAATATCAGCATGAGCGGGAGCGGATTGTCCGTTAGCCCCATTCTTGTCAACGCATCAAATAAGGGAACCATTCCTGTGATTGGAGGTATCATGTAGCCAACCATTATTGCACCGAAAATAATTTTGCCCCCTTTTGGTTTGATGACGGCAAGAACGAAGCCCAAAATACCGTTGAAGACAACTGAAACAAGAACTGCACCGCCCACAATCATCAGTGAATTTAAAAAAGGCATCCCCAAACGAGCAGTATTCCAAGTGTCGGCAATATGAGCGAAATTTAAACTCTCCGGAAAAAGTCTGACCGGGAGTGAACCTATTTCAGTGTCTGTCATGAAACTGGTCATGAGCAGCCAAAAAATAGGAAAGAATGTTATGAAAACCATAGCAAGAAGCATCAAAAACATAGCGAGATAAAGGACTTTGTATCTCGTCTTTTTGTAGTCTATTGATGTCAAAATCCCTTCTCTTTTGTTTGGGAGTTTTTTTAGTTTTTGTCTTATTCTTGCAATCATGTTTTTTGAGAATGAAAAATGAGAAGTAAGGTCAGTTATTTTTAAATTAACTATAACAACACTTTTCACATTTAATCTTTCACTTTTCACTTCTAGTAAATTGTTCTTAGTTTTTTTGTTATTCTTCTTTGCTTTCTGTCTTCTTTTCTTTGTTTTGCTTTTATTTTTGCCTCTTCTCCTCTTGTTAGCCAGAGATAAAAGAATGTGAATGCCATTATCATTACTGCAATAAGAACGCTAATTGCTGCTGCCTCACTGTTTTCATCTCTTCTGAAATATTGGAATGCTAATAAAAGCACGCTCATTGATGCCCCATCGGGTCCGCCCCATGCCGTCATGACGAGTGGTTCAACGAAAACTTGGAAAACGCTGATTAATTGCAGAACAAAAAGCACTTTTACAAGCGGAATAATGTGAGGAAGAGTGACACTTCTTATTCTTCTCAGCGGTCCTGCTCCGTCAATTTTTGCCGCCTCGTATTGCTGAGAGTCGACTGTTTGAAGCGAAGCAAGATAGATGAGCATTGTTGCCCCAAAACCTCGCCATGTCATTGTTATGATAATTAGAACAATTGGTGTTATTCTGTTGGAACTGTTTAAGAATTGATGGTCAGTTCCAAAAATTGCATTCAAAAACCCTAGTTCACCGGGAGTGAAGAGCCCAAGCCACAAAATAGCGACTGCAACACCGCTTATTATTGACGGCATATAGAACATACTTCTGAAAAAACCTTTAAAATGCACAACTTCACTGAGTAAGAGTGCAACGGCAATAGGGATAAGAAAGCCTATCAGTATTGAAAAACCGGCATAAATCAAAGTGTTTAGCAATGCTGTTGTGAACTCGCTGTAGGTGAATAAATACCTGAAATGGTCAAATCCTGCAAAGCCGATTATTCTCAAATTTGCATCAGTATAGGAAAAAGCAAGCACCACATTAAATATCATGGGATACCAAACAAAAAAGGAAAACAACACCAAAGGCAAAAGCATGATAAGCCAGCCTTTGATATCTCGGGATTTTAAAAATTTTCTCTTGTTAAGTCGAATTTGCATTTTGTTTTAGCAGTTGTGATTGGCGGTTGGAATTATTCTGTCAAAAAAACTTTATCATTCAACTAAATCACTAACCATACATTATCTATCTTCTTCTGTTGTTGTTTACTTCTCGGTTTAGAGTGTTGTTAAAAGTTGTTTGTGCTTCGTTTAATCTTGTTTGAATTCCCGGATTGTCTCTTGTCAGGACATATTGCAACACTCGGTCAAGTTGATAATACATCGTTTGCGCTATGTGAGGCTCTTCTAAGAACATCATCTCGTCAAGACTGTCGATAAAACTTTGGAAATTTTGAAGCGGAACATTGATAAATTGAGATTCAATTTCATTTATCATGTTGATAAATTCAGGATTTGTCCATGGCGGAATAAAGGTTGGAAGTATCGGATGTCCTGCTGCTTGAGCAACTTCCAGACCCTCAGTAATATTTCTTCTCATTATCGGAGTGTCAATCGGAGCAAGCCCCATGTGCTCAAGAAACCTTAGTGCCCCATAAACTTGTCTGTCAGTTGCACGAGAGCAAAACATGAACGGAACTCCGCCTGTTAATGTCCTTGCCTGAACTCCCTCTTGAGACGGCATTGGGAAAAAGCCAAGATGTTCTAGCGGCACTGCGTCTTCACCACCGACAATGACAGATTCAACAATCATGTCGCTTCCGACAATTGCCATTGCTGAACGCCTTTGGTTGATGTGGGTTGGCCAGTCAGTATAGTTATGAGCGCCTTCAACCAACAAATTTGCTTGATTCATTTCATGAAGCCAAGTCATTGCGTTGACAGACGCAGGGGCATTTAGTCTTGAATTCCATCTGCCGTCTTGCTCATATTGAAAAGATTCCAGTCCAAAATTCCATGCCATATTGCTGAATTGCCAACCGCCTTGATTGTGAGTTGAAAGCACTGTCATACCTCTTGCGGTTGCATGAGTGTCAACAACAGCCTCTGAAGCACGACGAACACCGTTAAATGTTGTTGGATATAACGGATTTCCTGCACCGTCATACAATATGAAAGGTCCATCCGTTCCTTCTCTTTGAATAGTCCCCTCTCCATAACCCCACAAAAGGTCAAGATTGACCAAAAGTCCCAAAGCGTAGCCGTCTCTTGGCACGCCATAGATATTGCCGTCTCTTGTTAGACCATCTCTTAAAATAGGGTTCATGTAGTCTGCCCAATTTCTTCCTTGAATGACTAGTTGCTCATTAATCGGCCTTACCCATCCGTTTTGAATAAGCCTTGAAGGCTCTGTGAAATAGGTTTGGAAAATAGTCGGCAATGTCCCTGCTCTTGCTTGAGCGGAAATTGCACCCGGGTCATAGGAGAAAGGACGAGGAACAATGACAAAGTTTGGAAATCTTTGCTCAAATTCTGTTCTTCTTCTTTCAAAAAGTTCTTCAAGTCCCGGTATTCTGTTCTTTTCAGAATCGCTTGGCCACAAACCCATAAGAATACGAACTCGTCCGTATTCATCAAGTTCAGGCTCACCTCCGCATCCTGTTAGAGTTAAAACAGGAAAAGCGAGCATTAAGCAGAGCATGATTGTTATCAAGATTTTTTTCATTTTGGATGGTCTCCTTTTGAGATTAGGTTGGTCTTTATGACATTTTAATAGTAGGGGCGGTCTTAAGACCGCCCGCACTATTAAAACGAACTATCATTTTTTTAAAGGTTTTTATTAAGCGTTTTCTTTTCTCTTTTTCTTAATGACGAATAAAATTGCCAGTCCGCCGATTAAAAGGATTACAGCACCAATAGCACTGTAAGTTGCAACATTCATTGCTTTACAGCCGGTTACTTCTTCAGCTACAACAACGCTTCTTGTTGCAGTCACATACCTTCCAAAAGCATCAGTAGTTGTGACAGTGATAACATAAGTTCCGACTTCAGTCACAGTAAAAGCATTGTTTGTCACAGTGATGTTAGTTTCGCCTCTTGTTACTGTCACGACTGATGTGACATCTGTTCCTGATGCAGTGAAAGCAACTGTGATGGTCTCACCGGTATAGGCTGTTGTCGGAACAGAAGCAGCGATTGTGACTAATGGAGCAGCGGGAAGAGTGACGACAACAGTTCTTGTTGCAACCACATATCTTCCAAAAGAGTCAGTTGTTCTGACAGTTATCAGATAGTCACCAACTTCAGTCAAATCGAAAGCATTGTCAGTCAAGGTAATGTTAACTTCGCCTCTTTGAACTGTCACGACAGTCGTCGGAGCAGTTCCTGTCGCAGTGAAAGCAACGGTGATAGTTTGGCCAACATGTCCTGTTACCGGGACAGTGTCAGCAATTGTAACTGTCGGAGCCGCAGGAAGTGTCGTTGTTATTGTTCTTGTTACAGTTGCAACTCTTTGGAACATGTCGGTTGTTGTTACTGTCACGACATATTCACCGGCAGTCATCGGAGTGAATGTATTTGCTGATACTGCAATGTTAGTGTCACCTCTTCTTACTGTCACAGCAGTTGTTACACCATGTCCGGCAGCAGTGAATGCAACAGGAATAGCAGTTCCTGCAACACCGGTTTCTAAAACTGTGTCATTGATTGAAACTGAAGGCAAAAGAGTTGGCAATGATTGAGTTGGTATTTGGTAGTATGAAGCAAAGAAAACTCTGTCGACAATGACATTCTCTCCGCCTGTTCCATAACTGTGAACATGCATATGAGCAAAACCTCTGCGAGCAATTCCGAGAGCGTCAAGGTCTATAATAAACAATTGATTTGTTGTTGTTAATGCTCCCCAATAGTTTCCGTTGTTGTCAACTATCCTTCCGGCACCATTGTTATGTCCTACCCAAACAGTTCCTTGCCCGGGAAGTTCGAATCTGAAATCAGCAATGTCGATACCAGCAACTGCTCCTCTCATTTCAAACACTAGGAATGGAGAGTTTGTTGGATTGTTGATATAGAAGTGTCCAAGCCAAGCATGACCGGGTCCCGGAGCATTCCAAGTTCTTGGGTTTCCATAGACTTCAAAGTTTTCAAAAAGTGCATATTCAATTTGAACATCATCTGCAAAGAATATATCTTCGATGATAACTGTTCCGTTTAAACTGTTACGCCAAATCGCAACTCCTGCAATATCATTTGTGATACCGCTTTCATATAAGTCAATAACGAAATATTGAGATTGAGTTGAAAGAGGTCTCCAAAGTTCTCCGTTGTTGTCAACAATTTGGTTTCCGCCTTCACCCGGGACAACATAAATTGTGCCTGCACCCCAAAAATCTAATCTCAATGTGTTAAGATTTGCACCCGGAGTTACTGCTCTCATTCTCAAAACAAGAAGAGGGCTATTGTTTCCATGATATGGTCCGAGCCACATATTAGCAGCGGCAGCATCAGCACCTGCCGGCGCAACCATTGTTATTGGCAAATCATCTGCGTATGGTCCGATTTCAACACGATTGGTTATAGTTGCTGTAAAATCACGAGTTTGTCTTGATGCCAAGAAAATTTCGTCGATGATTAGTGCATCGTTTCCGCTCCAGAATAGGGTCATTCCCGAAAGAAGTCCGGTTCCGAAACCTGGGAAAGTTAGGTTGATGTCAACAATAAGGTCAACCCAGCCGTCATCGATATAAGGGTTTAGTCCAAGGTTTGCTGTTGTTCCGAATTGATAGCCGGCAAGAACTCTGTCTCCGCCATTGTTGAACCATCTGACAGGTGAAGCGGCTGCTCCCGTTCTTCTGAAATTGAAGCGGAAGTTAGCAAAAGAAGCATAGTTAGTGGTTCTTGCTCTAAAGACAATGAAATCATGATGAGCAAGGTTTGGTTGGTCTGCTCCATAGATATCAAAGTCCATACTCATCCAGTCATGTGCTGCGCTGTCCATTGTCAAGACGCCATTTTGGACATTGAGACTTGTTCCCGGAAGAGATGCAGGGCTGAATCTTCCTGCGATTATTGAATTAGGGTCACTTTCACGAGGAGGAATTACTCCGACATGACCATAAGGGTGAAGTGAAAGTTGAGTGTCCGCATAATTGTCAATCATGAAAATACTGTCTTCATCGATTGCCGGAAAATTGCGGTCAGGTTGTCTTACGAGGAAGTTAGTTAGGAAAATTCTGTTGATAGTGACAGTTGCGGTTCCGGTGTTTGTTATTCTGAAGCCGTCAACTGCGCCTGTTAGCGGAAGTGCATTGTGAACTAGGGCAACTTCACTAGACCAAGTATCTCCGCCGTCAGTGGTAGTTTGGACTCTAAGTCCTGCAACTGCACCTGTTGCTTGGATAACAGCATAGTTAAAAGCAGTTGCCGCATTTGCTTCGTTTACAATTTCAACAACTCCGTTTTGAGGAAGAGTTACATTTCTTCTGTGTATTGTTCCGTTTGAGTTGACCCAAAATGCTCCGAACTCATTTGCTTGCATTGCCGCAAGAGTTGCTCCGCCGTGGAATGTTGTGATGTTTTGTCTGTTTGCACCAGCCATAGTTCCTGCAAGAAAGATTCTTTCAATGTCAATACTCTCGCCTGTTAGTCCTTGCGAAGTCAAATGGAAGCCCATAACATTTGAAAGCGCTACTTGGGCTGCCGGTCTTGCCGGCGCTTCACCTACTGCAGGTGTTGCCGGAAAATCCAATCCAACAAAACTCTCTTCTAAGTCGACAATAAAATATTGCCAGTCATTAGATAATTCTCTTCCTTCTGAAGCAAATGACTCGCTTCCGTTAAGTTGGTCAAAACGAACAAAAACTGCTTGCTCGTGACCTGTGTCAACATAGCCGTTGCTGTCAACAGTCCATTGAATTGGAGCATATGCCCAGTTGGACGGTCTTAGTCCAAGATGCAGGTCAGAAAGAGACACTGTGCTGCCTGCCGGTCTTCTCATTCTGAAACCCATGAATGATCTTGTTGAAATTTGGTCATAAAAACCGCCGACTGCTGTTCCATAAAGCGCAGCAGTGCCATGAGAGATTGGCATTGGGTTAGGGTTCACTAAATCCGCTCTGAAAAACGATTCAGGCAAAACAGTTGCACCTCCTGAGGGCGTGACTTCGTCAGTAACATCAACGCGGTCAAAGTCCTCAAAAACTTCATCCTGCAATGCATTGAATGTGTAGTTTTCGGCATGGTCAGGGACAGATGCACGAACAAGCGTGCCGGACAGCCCTGCCGTCAACACAGCCAAAATCAAACATAATGCTAAAAGCAACACAACGCTTAATTTTGACTTTTTCATTGTTTTTTGTTTTTTCATTTTCATTTTCTCCTTTGATAGTTTTTTAAGGTGCTATCAACCTTAGTATTTTTAATACATAATTCATAATGCATAAAATAAGATTTAATCCTAATCCAACTATCCTTTATGAATTACAAATTACAATATAACAACTAATGACAACTGACCGCCAAAGTTTTGTGAGTTTGAGTGGAGGTGAATTCTGACATGCCTTGCTTCTCTTATTCCGCTTTGCCAGATGTCGTCATCTGAGCGGATTGTGTTGACATTTCCGGTTGCCGGATCAAATGTGAACGGTGTCATCGTAACTAAAGGTGTCCAAGTTGTTCCTGCAGTGATTGCTGCGTCGGTTGCTGTTTCAATCCTTATTTCTTGAATTCTGGTTGTCCAGTGAGGGCTTGGGGGCAAGTGAAGTGAAATGACGCTGATATTGTGGACTTGACCTAGGTCAATTGTCACATGTGACGGACCGATTATGCCTGCTTCAAAGTAGGTCATGAGTGAGCCGTCTGTTAGGTTGCGAGGAGGATAAACATCATTATAGCCATGAGATGCAGTCACTGCTGCCCCATGAGACAGAGGCGGAGGCAAGAATTCAATATGGGTGAACTCTAGATAGTCAAATTGGAAAACACTGTTCTCGATTGTGAAAAATTGAAGTTGCATCATAAAAAGAGGGACTGCTGTTATTTGAATATCCAAAAACGCTCCTCTGTCTTCAGACGGGAAAACAGTAAACCTTCTCATTCCCATGAAGTTGTTGAGTCTCCAATCACTTCCATGCTCTTCTGCTGATTCCCATGCCGCTCTTACTTGAATGTCAAATTCCATGACATAGTTGATGGTTTCCGGGAAATGAATTCTGACTAAACCTACTGTTCTTCTTGAACTTAGGTCTGTGAACATTCCGTCGCTGTTCGGAGTTGCAAAGTTAAACCTCAGAGCAACAAATTCTCTGTCAGTGTCTCTTGAACCGCTTAAATCTTGTGAACGCCAAGTTGTGTTGTTGTTTCCGTCAAAGAGGTTTTGCGGCTCATGCCCTGCAACATCAAAATCCCAATCACCTGAAAAACTTGCAGGTCTTTGCGGAGGAACCGGGAGCGGAGAGACCGGAACTGTTGCGTTTGCGCCTATTCCGAAATAACGATGCGAACGGACAGTCAAATTTGGAAGATGCATGTTTGTTCCCATGAAAGGAATTGGCATTGACGGAACAAAGTATGGCACTTCAACTCCGCCTTGAACTCTTCCTTCAGTCATTTCAATTGTTGCAACTGCTGTTAAAGGCACCATGTTGATATAAGGCAAGAAAGTTGTCGCACCTGTCACAAATAAACGAGAAGTAAATTCATAAGTGATTGTCGGCACATTGACATTGGCCCCAAAACCGTTGTTAACAGCAGGAGGATTTGCTCCGGGGGTTGCTTGGCTGTTTGAAGGACTGAGTTCACTAAGGTTTAGCATTCTTCTTCCTTCAATATAGATGTCACGCATTGTGACATTACTCACACCTGATTGAAGGCGTTCGCCCTGCATTGCAATTCTTATGTTATTTCTTGCGTTCAGCACTCGAATATTTTCAATCAAAACATTATTGATAGGCCCCACTGTGTCTGCACTTGAGGCAGGGGCTGACCAAACTGAATGCCATGTTGAACGAATATTAATCAAAAATCCGCCATGCTGACCTCCTAAAGGCATCATCCATGCGTTTTCTACGGTGATATTGACAAACCTTATGTCGTGGATATGAGCTTTGTCACCGTTGTTGATTGAAATTGGAGATAGATGATGAGCATAAAGAACAGTGATATTTCTGAACTCAACATTACGGATTTCAGGACCGTGTGCTTCAAAACCAACTTCCATTGCTTGGGCTAGGTCGACCCAGAGAACAACATTGTCAAAAAGGATATTGTAACTGCTCAAAAGTCCTTGCGGAGAGGCTTCAACTACATTTTTAACAACTAACGCATCGTCCCATGCTCGGACAAAACCGCCTGTCATGTGAACATTTCTTGAAGATTGAATACTAATTCCGTCGCCGTTTGCTCTCGCTGTTATGATATTGACATCAATAATTTCGACATCGTCTGAATTTTGAATTGTGATTGCCCAACCTGCCGGATCAATAATTGATATGTCACGAATAGTAAGATTGCTTGAGCGCTGGAACTCAATCGGAAGAGTGAATTCCGGGTCGCTTCTGCGATGGAAAATTGCACCGCTCAGCATTCCTCTTCCTCTGATTGTGACATTTTCAACGCCTTCACTTCTTATTCCGCCATAGACAACTGCTCCGCCGGCAAGATAAAGAGTTTGACCGCTCTCTAGCGACATTGCTCCGCCATACCAAACACCGGGTCCTATGTAGAAATAATTAGCGGGAATATTATCGGGGTCAATGCGTTCTTCTTCTGTTTCCGGTCTGTTTGTGAAAATATGAAGTGCATTGCGATACGCTCTTTCTTCTTCGGCAGTTGTGTATTCTAAAGTGAAAGGTCCATGATGATGTAGAGTGAAGGAAATAACATTTCCGACAATTGTCGGCGTGATATTGTGGGCAAGAGGACGGACAACAGCATTGTCAATATCAGTTCCGTTGACTGCAACTGTCACTCTGACTGAACCTTCAAAATCAAACCATGCCGCTTGCGCAACTGTTGTTGGCGCTGCCCAACTAAAACTCCTTGCGTGATTGACTCTGACGTCTTTGACATGGACATCATGACCTTCGACTTGCATTCTTGAAATTTGAGGAGAATGAGGAATTATTGACGGCATTTCAAAAATGTGAACACGAGATGAGGTGACATTACGATTTACTCTCTCGACATTGTGAGACAGTGTGTTCAAAGGTCCATGCGAGCCATCATCAACATAATAAGGAATATTCGGGTCTCTGATGACCAGTTGCATTTCAAAATATGACGGGTCATATTCCCCATAAACTGCTCTTAGTATAACAGGGCTAAAACCTAAGTTGCTGGTGTTGATTGCTGCAAGTCCTGTTGCAGGATTTATTGTTGCATTTCCAAACACAACGCTAAAGACTGCCCCGGGCAAAGACTCGCCTTCCATATTTCTTGCAACAAACTGCAATTCAAGCGGTGCGTTATGGGCAATCATGTCAGGAATACTAACTCCGTCAGCGAGTCCTAAGTTAACATCATAATCAAGAGCAAGACGCACAACATTAAAACTAATTGTCAAGTTTTCATAAAGAGTGAAATAAGGATTGCTTGCAGAAACCACAACAGTCACAGTCCCTAAGTTATCAGTGTTTATGGTTAGAATTGCACCATTCAAAGTTGCAGACCCTGACACTAAACTAAATGTTGTCATACCTTGACCGACAGGTCCTCCGGGTGTCATTCCAACAAGTTCTGCCAAAAAAGCATCCCCCTGATAAACTGTCTCAGGAACTTGTGTCATTATTTCTCCGCCAATGTTAAGATTTGCAAATCCGATAGTCATCGGAGGCCGCTCCAAAGGTTGGTCCGGTCCGTTGCAAGCAACAAAAAAGTTGAAACTCATCAACAGTGCGACAGCCAAAACTACTACTTTCATTAATGTTTTTTTCATTTTTCTTTTCATCCTTTCCCTTTTTATTTGTTCCCCGCCTCTCTCTTACCTGATAACAAAGTTTTCCACCCAATTTGCCGACCTTGTAAAAACTGCATTTTCTTCTGTCACACGCTCTCCCCTGAAATAGACATCTTCAATTGTCACATTCCTGACATAGTGACCCGTTCTTTCAAAACCTTGCCTGCCCTCTTGCACTCCCCAAGCCAAGATATGCACTCTTTGCCGATTGAAAGTCAAATCATCCAAAACTTGAACATTCCTTATTGTCACTCCGTCAATTTGTCCCAGAGGCGTTATTCCCCATGCGTCTGACCAAGTAGCGCTGTGTATATTACGCATGTGAATAAGATGCACTCTTCCTGTTGTTCCCGCACTTCCCATTCCCATTGAGGCGTTTTCAACAACTATGTTTTCCCAAAGAATATTTTGGATGTTTGCGTTGTTTGCGTTGTTGATACTCATTACTGCTTGATGAAAAGCATGAAAAACAGTTATGTTCCTGAATGTTATGTCACGCATTACTTCGCCGACTGTTTCATAGCCAATTTCCATTGCCTGCGCCAAATCCACCCAAATTTCACAATCTTCAAACAATATGTTATAAGTTACTCCGTTTGGCACTCCGTGACGAGTTGTCGGATAGTTTTTGACAACCAACGCATCGTCCCAAGCCCTGACAAAAACTCCTCTGACAGTAACATTACGATTGCTTTGGAGCGACACTCCGTCACCGTTGCTTCTTGATGTGAACATTCTAATTCCGCAAATGAGGCTGTCTCTGACAAAAAAGAAGTGAACGACCCAACCTGCCGGGTCATGGACTGCAAAGTCCTCTAATATGATATTTGATGAATGTTGAAACTCTATCGGAACTGTTTGACGCCCGGCAACTCCTTGCAGCGGAAATTGCCGAACAAATGTTGAGCCGTCAATTATTCCCCTGCCTGTTATTCGAACATTATGAACATTTGAGCCAAAAAACTGCGCTCTGACTACCGCCCCTTCTTCTATGACAACTGTTGTGTTAGATTGAAGCGTCACTCTGTCTATCGGGTTGGTTTGACTTGCTGTTGTGTTGATGTGAGGGCTATTGCCTGCATCATGGAGCCCGGGTTCAAAAACAATAATATTTTGAGTGTTTGGCGGAGGTCTTTCACAAGAATATTCATCAACAAAAATAAATACTGCCCGTCTGTAGTCCCCATTTGGCTCTATGATATAAGTGCCTGTCCCATTGGTTGTGAAAATAATTCTGCTTCCTTGCACTGTCGGAACAATCTCTCTTGCAAGCGGTCTTATCGTTGCAAAACTGACATCTGTCCCAAAATCAATAATAATTCTTGCATCCCCTCCGCTCAAATAAACATATCCGACTGCTGCCGCCACTCTTGTTGGAATTGCCGTCCACACTCGTTGATTAGAAACCATCACCCGATGCATTTGAAGTTCTTGCCCCTCAACAAACACGCTCAACGCTCCTTCGTAAATGGGCGCACCTTCTGTCACAGTTCCCAGTCTTAAATCCATCTGTTGTCCTGAAAAATATTTGCAATCACAATCCGTTTCGCAATATTCACATTCACAATCATAGTATCCGCAATCGTGTTCCTCATCTCCGCCATTCTCTTTGCCGTTACCATTTCCGTTTTCTTGTCCATTCCCGTTTCCGTTGTTTCCATTGCCGTGAGTATCTTGACAATCACAAGTTAATTCACATTCATAGTAACAATCGCAGTAATAATAATCGCATCGATTTGTTGAACCATTCGGCGGAGTGCATGCAAAGACAAACAACAACAAACTAAGTGCTATTGCTATGACAAATTTACTTTTTATACTTCGTATTAGTCCAAATATTAGCATTAGACACTACATATTATACCTTATATCTGCATTTCAATACTATAGATATATTGGAAAAAACTAGCACAATTTTGACTTTTTGTCGAAAAAATGTTCTATTTTTTCTTGACTTGTTTTTAGAATTGTGATATAATTTATGTCTAATGCTCCCGCAAAAATTGACAAATAGCGCATTTGAAAGAGAAACTATCACTTATGATACTAAAGGTTTTAGTATCAGATTTTTGCGAGCCCACCACACGAATGACGGATGGTCAGGTTTTATTCCCCACACTCATGAAGAATTAGAGTTCTTGTTTGTTGCTGACGGAAAAGCAGACTTCTTCATCGGAGGGGGGGGGGGGGGCGGCCCGGAGGAAACAGAAAGGGGGGGGTTTTTTTTTGTTATGGGGTGTAAAATTAGAAGTGGGAAAAAAAAAAACCGGGAGTAAAAAAGGATTGGG
>Ga0131853_10000573_pt1 | contig 66843 bp, 59 predicted proteins | sample TergutLab28metaG_FD_92764 | JGI IMG/M metagenome (GOLD analysis project Ga0131853, IMG submission 92764) | Labiotermes labralis P1 segment gut microbial communities from Petit-Saut dam, French Guiana - Lab288 P1 (version 2) (version 2) | ecosystem: Host-associated > Arthropoda: Insects >... | reverse complement strand
TACCACAACAAAAAAGAAATGTCAACCGCAAACAATCAACATCTCTTCCTTAATTTTCATTACTTTTTGCAGACTTCAAAGTTGCCCAAAACACCGTCCCCTAGACCACCGTCCCCTAGACCATCAAAGTTGCCCAAAACACCGTCCCCTAGACCACGACTTTTTCCCAAAGGTCACTATTGTCAGGATTATGCTCACTCCCAGCATCACCCACCTCAGCCAATGAAAGTTTCGCTCCCACCAATTAAGATGCCTCGACCACTCATAGTTCTCATCGTAGGAGAGCAATATGGTTGTGTAGATTGTATAGAGTGCTACCATCAATGCAACAGCATTGTCAACTGTTATCCCATATCTGTTCAATCCATGCACTTCACCAACATTAACAAGCAAGTTTTCAGGTGTTTCAGCGGAAATGTCTGAATAATATAAAAAAAACCTCGCCCTAAGTTTCATTAGAGCGAGGCAATCCTAAAAAGATTTAAATGTTTTTAAGCTAAACTTAATTCAAAATTTTGTGCAATGATTTCTACCAAGTCATCTCTTAAATCTAAAATGAAATGTCTTGCACTGTCCATAAAAGTTGCACCATCATCATTCTCTTTTAGGTTTTTTTTAAGTTGCTTTACCCATTCCGAGTTTTCTACCTCTAATATATGCCTTTGATAGCGTCCTGAACTTAAGCTTTCACTTTTAAGAAATCTCTCAACATCCATGCAATCCACGCAGTCTTCCGTAGTTACTTTTATAGCCTGATAAGGACTGAAAACAGCCTTATAGCGTTTTCCATCGACATCATCAAACTCGATACATATCTGCACCATCAATAGAAATTTTACCATACGGCACATTGCTAATGATAAGCAACTCATTGGTTATTTTTATTGTTTCTGTAATCATTATTTTTACCTCTTTATATTAGTAGTATTGACAATCCATCATCTAATGTCGTAAACATTCGAAAAACTCCTTAGCAAAACTTCTTGTCGAAGTATCAACCCATGTAACATTTACTCGACCCAAACCTGATTGTTTAAACGCATATAAGCGACGATTATCAAGAGAATAAATTTTTTCCGTTTTTTTCAAACACTCTCAATGCTGACACATCGTTTGGGTTAACTCTTCCAGACCTTAATCCACTTGCTAAGTCATCAACAGATTGATCTGCAACGGCTTAATGATATTGTATTTAATTCCTGCCGCCGCAATGTAAAATCGATTATCATTGCTCATATCTTCATCATTTAAACTAAAAACATGACAACCTTCATAAGCATAAAGTCCTGTGCTTTTCTCTAATTCTTTGTGGCTCGAAAGTTTAATAAACGGCTTCTTTTCGTTCATGTTCCAATAAAATACACTGGCTATTGTCTGCGGATATTCAAAGACAATTTCTATGTCGTTTTCAGGCAGAAGTGTATCAACGCAACCGAACAAAACTATCTTATCTCTCCCTATATGCCCGAACTGAAACTCCATCCAAGTCCGTTGAGATAAGTAGAAATTAATTTTATCTATTTCTTCCTGCACTAATTTTTCGGACATAGGTTTCATCAGTTCTTCTCTTTTTTTGTATTCATCTTGGAATTGACTAAGACCCTCTTTTATTTCAGGACTTAATTCATTAAACCGTCTTTCACTTTCGGTCATAGCTTGATTGTTTTTTGACTTTTTATTATCCATTTTTTATGCTCCTTATATTGGCAAGTGTGTCATAACTGCCGCAAAATAATTAAAGTTAGGATTAGCCAAACCGCCTCTGAAAGTTTCAGTAAGAACACTCGTATGATACCAAGTCCTATTCAAACCTAAGTATTGCCACCCTTGACCATAAGTTTGTTTAGCAACCCTAAAAACATAGCTTGAGTTTGTATATTGTTGGTTACCAGCATGAATTCTTACATGATATTTATGTTTGCCGCTTGTCCAATTATGTCTCCATACTCCATCAGGGCTATTCTTGACTAAGTCTGGAATGTCTGCTCTTGTATGTCCTCTTTGAGCCAAAGCGTCATCCAAATAGCCGTATGCACATTTTGTGGTCTAGGTGGTCTAGGGGACGGTGGTCTAGGGGACGGTGGTCTAGGTGGTCTAGGGGACGGTGCTATCGACAACCTACTTTGCAATTCCATATTACCATTATACTTCATAAATATAACTCTGTCAATCAAAATACTCTATCTGAATATATCTAATCATCAAGTTGTCGCAAACACCGTCCCCCTAACACTAACACCGTCCCCCTAACACCGTCCCCCTAACACTCCCCCGAACCCCCGTCCCCTGATTCCAGCGTTGCCGCTTCGTGACATGCTTTGAGTGACACCTTCTTGTAGTTTATATTTACTAGGACATAAAAAATCACAAGTTAGGTAACTTGTGATTTTTTTTAAACATTTAGTTCTTCTTTGATTTTTCCCAGTATTTTTGCTTCTATTCTGGAGACTTGGACTTGGCTTACATTTAGGACGCGAGCAACTTCGCTTTGGGTTTTGTCTCGGTAGTATCGCAAAATGATTATTTTTTTCTCTCTTTCAGTTAAATCATTTATTAAATCTTTCAAAATAATTTTGTCCAAATCTTCAGTTGAGTCTGTTTCACATGCCACTTTGTCAATGAGTGATTGATTGTTTTCATCATCTGTTTTTTCATAGAGCGAGAGCGGAAACTTTATGCTCTCCAATGCAAAAACCACTTCCGATGATTCGATTTTGAAATTTGCTGCAATTTCTTCAATTGAAGGGCTTTTTGAGTGGTTTGCAGAATATTGTTCAATGAAATATGAGATTTTGCTTGCCAGTGTTTTTGTTGAGCGAGACACTTTTATATAGCCGTCATCCCTCAAAAATCTTTTAACTTCGCCCGCTATCATAGGCACTGCATAGGTTGAAAATTTGACATCAAATTTATTGGAAAAGTTTTTAATTGCTTTCAAAAAACCAAGACACCCGAGTTGATAAAGGTCATCATATTCAACACCTTTGTTTTTATAGCGGCGAATAACGCTTTTGATAAGTGGTGAGTTAGTTTCAACCAACTCACTTTTTGCACTCTCGTCTTCTGACTGTGCCCTCCTTATTAATTCAAGTGTCTTTTCTGTTTCGGCCAATGTTTGTTAATTTACCTTTGCTTTATAATAGGAGCAAAAATACTTTGTGAACAAAGACATTTTTGCGGCATCATCAAAAGGTATTAAACCCTGACGCTTGCATCAAAATGACCGCCGAAGGCGGGAGTCCAAGGCTTACTCAGGTTGTTTAATACCTTTTATTATTTTTCTTCCTCATCGAAATCTTTGACCATCTTGATTGTCAATCCGCCGCCTTCGGTTTTTGACAAAATCAATTCGTCCATGAAACTCTCCATTATGGTGAATCCCATTCCGCTTCGCTCTTCATCCGGTTTTGTTGTGAAAAATGGCTTTCTGATTTCTTCCATATCGACTACACCTTGACCAAAGTCACGGATTTCAATATGTAGAACTCGTTTCCGCATAACAAGGTCAATCTCAATCAGTCCGCCGCCTCCGCGGTAGGCATGAATAACTGAATTAGTGATTGCCTCAGAAACCGCTGTTTTCACATCACTGAGTTGGTCTACTGTCGGGTCGATAGACAAACAAAACGCTGCGACTGCATTTCTGCAAAACGCTTCGTTACTTGAGAGTGCCTGAACTTGAATTTTTACAAAATTCTCTTTTTTAACTTGTGTTTTTTCATTTTTCATTTTTTGGTTTCCTCCGATTTTTTTCATTTGTTTTTTTATTGTTCGATCTGTCAATTATTGCCCCATGCGTCTTTCAAATTATTTACAAATGAAAAATTATAATAATTCAAAATTAATTTGCATTTGTCTGCAATTTGTAATTTGCTAATACTCAACTTTCGGCATCAGACTATAAACTCCCGAGAGAGTTAATATTTTATCAATTGAGCGAGAGGGATTTGCGATTACTACAGTGATTTGTCTTTCTTTCAATTTTTTGAATCTGCCGATGAGAACGCCTATTCCTGTTGAGTCCATGAACGAAAGACAAGAGAGGTCTATGACTACTTTTGACATATCATATGAGTCAAATGCTGACTCCATTTGACTGCGTGTGTAGAGTGATTTGCTCTCGTCCAGTTCACCTTCCAGTGACATATATAAAACGCCTTTTAGGAATTTATGCTTGACCTTCATAAGAAAAATTTTAACAAAAAATCACTCATAATTTTGGGATATTTTTGTCTGAATTTGTCTAATCATGTCACATTTTTTTGTCTTGTGCATACCTTGTAAAAAGATTAATTCATAGTTAATTTGACTATATCTAAAAATTAATTGAAAAGGAGAAATTACATAATGCAATGCATGCACCCTATTTTTCACACGATAAAAGCCGGCGATACCTTGTATCTTTTGGCAAAGCACTATCACACAACAGTTGACGAATTACTTCGCCTTAATCCTCATGTTGACCCTTACAACCTGCAAATAGGAAAAACTCTTATTATTTGCCCGGGTGAAATGCAAGGTGTTATGCCGACTGTTCCGCCTATTGCTCCCCCGCCTATACATCCGCCGGTAAAACCAATTCCGCCAATCGGAACTGTTCCTCCCCATCCTGTGCCGCCAATCGGAGTAATTCCGCCTGCACCGCCCGCCGGAATTATGCCTGAAGTTCCTCCTGTCACCCCCCCCATCGGCGTAATTCCGCCTCGCCCTACTCCGCCGCCGCTTCCAATTCCGCCAATCGGAACACTTCCGCCAAGACCTCCGATTCACCCGCCGAATCCACCTGTTGCACCGCCTGACAGACCTCACTTTTGCTTTGCAAGAAAACACCTTATCGGAAAAATGCGTCTAGTGTGGCTTCAACATGTCTATTGGACACGCATGGCAATAATTTCAATTATCGACAAACTAAAAGATGCGACTGCAACCAGCAACCGCCTAATGCAAAATCCAAAAGATATTGCCAATGTTTTCGGTGAGTTTTATTGCGAGGACATAACAAAAGATATTGAAAAACTCATTCACGAACACCTTGCAATCGGCGGACAATTGTTCACCTCAATGCGTGACAAAAATCAAGTTCAAATCAACAGATTGAATCAAGCATGGTATGCAAACGCTAACAGAATGTCAGACGCATTTGCAGGAATTAATACTAACTACAACGCACAAGACCTCAAAAGAATGTTTTATTCTCATCTTGACTCAACAAAACTAGAAGCACAACTTCGCATTAACGGTCGTCATCAAAGCGAAATTGAAACCTTCAACAAACTTGAAAAAGAAATTTTGGACATGGCAGACTACTTCTCCTCAGGACTAATTCAAGAATTTTTCCCTGAGAGAGTAAAAAGAACTTTCTAGTCTGAATTATTAAGGAAATAAAACTTCCGGAATAAAACAAAAAAGCCCTTACAAACAATCAATGAAGTTTGCAAGGGCTTTTTATTGTAGTTATGTTATCATTTATCTTGCGGATAGTTTTTTTCGATGAGAAAAATGCACTGTTAGTGTCGGAATTAATATAATGCCTGAAAGCCCTAACAAAAGAGTTCCGGGTATTCCAAGAATCAGAATAATCCACCCTCCCATATTAGTGAGCAATGCCATAAGAAACATTAATGCCATCATGACAAACAGTGCCGCTGCAAAAACAAAGAAAATTATCCACAGAACTAGACCTATTGTGTTTATTTTGTGTTGAAGACGCTTTTTTATAAATAATATCACAAAAAATAGAAATGCTGCAACTATCGCCGCAAGGATGAAGATTGAAAGAAAAAACAAACCAACTCCTCCATTCATCAAAAAACCAAAGTTGCGAGGCATACTGCTAACAACAATTCTTAATTCGTTTTCAGGCAAATCTAATGATTGAAATTGATAGATGCGGCGAGATATTCGAGAAAAATCCAAAGTTGAAGAAAACAAATGACCCTCATATAAAGTGAGATTGATAGTCAAATCTTGATATGATTTCCAATATCTTGCCGGAGTCAGCAAATATCTCAAAACTACACGATTAGCATTTTGCCAAGTTCTGTTGGGAATATAGGAATATTGGACAACGACATCTAAAGTTTGATTTGGTTCAAACACTATGTCAAAAACAACAGCACTGATATAGCCTCTAACCGCTCCTGTTTGTTTATTTGTTAATATATCCTGCCAATTCAAGAGATCATCATAGGTGATGCTTTCCCAATAATTTGAAAAAAACTCTGCCTCATATTCCAAAGATCTGCCGTTTGCCGTTATTGTGTAAACTCTATCGCCATTATTATATGTCGGCGAAAGAAACATTGATTGGATAGTGAGCGTTTCTGATGCAGTGTTTGTCATCGTATATCTTGCAATAATCAATGCTTCTCTTTGAGCAACAAACTCAATATCCAAAACTTGCCTGTCCACTTGAATAATGTCATGCTTTTCAAAAACAATTCCGCTATTTTCCCCAATTGGCGTAGGCGGTCCCATATTGGCACTTGCTGTCACATTAGCATTAAAATAGGCAACACTCAAAATAGCGATTATAAAAAAAAGCACCGCCAATATTTTGGACAAATTTTTAATTGTTTTCAATTTTTCTTGCATTGTCATTTGAATAATCCTCCTACTTATAACACAATTTAGAAAGTTATTTCGTTGCAAAAAGATAATAATTAAAAACGCTGATTAATTTAGTTTGATTAATCAGCGTTTCTTTAAATTATTCTACTGGCGCTATGTGCGGCACAATTGACTGTCAGAACTATTGACGCTGCAACATGGAGCGGAATTTTTGTATTGTCTGCCCAAATTTCATATGTGTCGCCCCATGAAATTAATTTTGTCCTAACGCTGATAATCCGTTGTCCAAAAGGGTCAATGATGTCATATTCATATTTAGACAAATCTCCTTCAATCCTATAATTGCCCGAAGAAGATGAAATTTCAAACCTAGGTTTTCCGAAAAAAACGCATTGTTTAACAAAAAACAGAGATTGTTTGGTTGTGGTATCAGTTATAGTAAAATTCGGAGTAAAGGCAAAAAATCTTCTTGTTATGTCGACTATTTCTTGGTTTTTCACAGCATCAAACAATTTATATCTTCTCGGAATAGCAAAAAAACTTCCCATAGATTTAAAAACAGGTTTTTGTTGTTCATCAAAAAATGTGAACTTCTCATCAGATGAAAGTGGTTTTTGTTTTAAATACAAATACATATAAGTAATACCTTTTTAAAATAATATCACAGATTAATTATTAAGTCAACTGTTTCTTTTATTTCTTTTCCTCTTGTATCAATAGTTATGTTTGCGTGTTTTTTATATAATGCAATCCGTCTTTGATATAATTCTTCTAATGAGTAGTTTTTAAAGACTGCCTTTTGAGAAGTTGTTTTCATGCGTGAAATGAGAGTGTCAATATCGCAGTCCAAAAAAACAACTTTTCCGAGTTTTTTGAGACAATGCATATTGTCCTCATTTTCAACAACTCCCCCTCCGCATGCCACAATTGTATTTGTTATGCCTGACATAGTTAACGATTCTATTGTGTTTTTTTCTCTTTTCCGAAATATTTTTTCACCAAGCGAAAAAAAAGTTTCCTCAATTGACATATTATAAATACGACAATATTCCTCGTCTAAATCCAGAAAAGGTTTGTTAGATTGATTTGCTAATTTCCTGCCAACTGTTGTTTTGCCAACTCCCGGCATTCCGATTAAAATGATATTGTTCATTTGTTATTAGTCAAATTTAGGATTGCTCCTTTGATTGCAAGTAAATAGCCATTTGTTCCAAAACCGGTAAGATATGCATTGCATGCTGATGCAATAGCACTTTTATGACGAAACTCCTCTCTTTGAAAAACATTGGAAATGTGGACTTCTACTTTATAAGATTCTACTGCTCTCAACGCCTTAAGCAAAGAAACCGAATGATGAGAAAGTGCCCCGCCGTTAATTATCAAAATATCGCCCTTAAATGAGCGAATTTTTTCAACAAGTCCGCATTCAAAATCAGATTGAAAAAAGTCCACTTCATGATCCTTGCCAAATTCTTCTTTCAAGGCACTTTCAACTTCTTGAAGTGTTAAATGTCCATAAATCTCCGGCTTTCTTGTTCCGAGTTGATTTAGTTTTGGTCCATTCACTACCAGTATTTTCATCTTGATAATTCCTCCAAAATTTTATTAAACAGAACTTCTTCATCCTCAATTTTTTCTTCAAAAAATAGGCGGCATGCCTCTATCGCTTGATAAATAAGCATTCCCAGTCCGTTTTTACACCCATAGTGTTTGTTAAAGGTCGTGTCGAAGTAGATTGTGTCATAGGCAATTTTTAGATTTTTTTCACTAAATTCCGGAATATATTCTTTTCTTTTGTCTAAAAATTGAGCGCTCGCATTAATAACAATTGTTGGGTCTGCCATGTTCTCAATCATGCCTTGCGAGGAAAGAATTTGCCTTATTAATCGTGAAGTCGCCCCTCTTCCTAAGATATGAAATGTCTCGTTTTTAATGTCGGAAACAAGCGGTAAGAAGTCTTTTTCAAAACCATAGGCATCAGTATTATAGCCGATAAGTTTATCTTTTTTTCTTATGACTGTGTTAACGCCATCATAATTAGAATAGTTCTCATGCAAAATATTTTTGATTTGCTCTTTATAGGGCTGAGTGACATTAAATCCGTCAAGCTTTTTCATTGAAATCATAATATCTTCTAATTCGCCGTCAAAGACAGCATAACTCGCTTCAATTCCTAAATGTTCGTATATAATCGGATGAATTTTCGGAGAGAGCGTGTAGTGTGAGATATTCTTTCCAATTAGTGCATATTTTTTCATTTTGTCAGCCCCCTCAATGTTTCAAAGAAATTTGGGAAACTTACTCCAACGCAATCACTACCCAAAACCTCTCCGCCTTTTTGCGAAAGCGATAAAGCAATACTTAGCGCCATTGCAATTCTGTGGTCACCATGAGAAAAGACTTGTCCGCCTTTTAAAAAACCTTTACCTCTGATTCTTATTATGTCACGCATACTTCCCAAAATTTCAATGTCTGCACCTAATTTTGATAGTTCTTCACATATTGCTATCAGTCGATTACTCTCTTTGTACTTTAACTCGCCGCAACCCTCAATGATACTCTCTCCCTCAATAAAACATGCCAAAACGCATAAAATGGGAATTTCGTCAATAAGCAAAGGAATTTGTTCAGTCTTGATGTAGAAAGGTTTCAAAACATTTCCGCCCTCAATTTCAATATCTGCATAAGCCTCGCCGTTGTCGCTACGCAATTTCGTAAAACCAGTGTTAGCGCCACATTTTCTCAACACATTCCACATTCCTGTTCTGGTAGGGTTAAAGCCCGCATTCTCAATTTTCAAATAACTATTTTTCAACAAAGCACCTAACACCAAAAAAAATGCACCACTAGAAAAGTCACCCCCTATTTTTATTTTTCTTCCTTTTAGTGCACTCGGAACTAATTCTATGTTTTCATGATGATTATGATGACCACCATGTTTAATACCAGCGCCAAACGCCGCTAACATCAATTCAGTATGATTGCGAGATGGATTTTTTTCAACAATGGTTGTTTTTTCACTTGCATTAAGACCTGCAAGCAATATCGCTGATTTTAGTTGAGCGGAAGGTATTTCAAGATTATAGTCTATACCCTTTAGTTTTTTTCCATACACGATAACAGGGGCATTTCCATTATTGCCGGCAATTTTTGCTCCCATACATGCAAGCGGCTCAATCACTCTTTGCATTGGGCGCTTGCGAATACTCTCATCTCCGTCAAGAATGAATTTTTCGCCTTCATATCCCGAGAGAAGCCCTGTCAAAAGTCTTAATGTTGTTCCGGAATTTCCCACATCTAATTGAGATGAATTTAATTTTTTTATGCCATGAATGATTATTTTATCTTCTTTCTTTTCTATCCTTGCCCCTAATTTTTCCATGCATTTTAGCGTGTTATGCGTGTCATAACATTCAAGAGGATTAAAAATTGTTGACTTTCCCTCTGCAATGGACGAAATAATCATTGCCCTGTGAGTTATGCTTTTGTCACTTGGCACTTCAATTATTTTATTGATAGGTCTTTTTATTGGGGGTATTATCATAAAAACTCTTTAAATTCTGCTTTGACATCCTCAAGGCACTTAATCAACTCTTCATTGCTGAAAAAATATTCCTTATGATTTTCTCCGTCTATTCCTGACATGATTGATATTTTCCCATTCTCGTTTTTTTTGTCACACTTACACGCCTTAACAATTTCACTTGAATCAAATTTTATTTTTCTTCCCTTTAGAATCTTTTTTAAAAGATTCATTTTAGGCAAGTATTTTTCCAATGGAACATATTTTTTTAAAATAGCACTCTCAAAAAGCATTCCGAACAAAACGCATTCACCATGAGAAATTTTAAAATTGTTTGCTGTTTCTAGCGCATGTCCGACGGTGTGTCCGATATTCAAGATTTTTCTTATCCCGCCTTTTTCCAGCGGGTCAACTTTTACAATTTGTTCTTTTAATTTAATGCATTTTTTAATAAATTCACTCAAAGTCTCTTCATCAAATTCCATCAATCCTTTTAGGTTGATTTCCAAAAATTTAAATAACTCGTCGGTTAAGAACATTGATTTGACAACTTCTCCAATACCCGACATTTTCTCTCTTGCATCAAGAGTTTTTAAAAAATGTAATGAGGAATAAATGCACTTCGGGGAATAGAATGAACCGATTATATTTTTGTTTCCTTCAAAGTTAACGCCTGTTTTTCCGCCGATTGAAGCATCAACCATTGACAGAAGTGTTGTTGGAATCGAAATCCAGTCTATCCCTCTCATATAAATTGAAGCAACAAACCCGGCAACATCGTTTGTCAACCCTCCTCCGACAGCGACTATACGAGTATGCCTGTTTGAAGAACAGTTTAACATTTCTTTGGATATTAAAGCAACAGTCTCTAAATTCTTGTTTTCTTCTTTTGCTTTGAGAATATATTTGTTTTTTGCTTTTGTTAATTCAGGATATAGTTTTGCAACAACACTATCAATTATTAAATATGAATTTTCAAATGATACTATTTCTTTAATTTCTCCAGTCAAATTATTTTCCAAAAAACTCATCTTTTACTCTCCTTTTCGCAAATGCTCTCTCTCTGACCTCGTTCATAGTGTCACCGCCAAGTGTTCTCAAAATCTCTTGCATAAGAACGATTGATAATGCACTCTCACACACAACAGCACACGAGTGGACTGCGCAAGCATCACTTCTCACATACTCTGTCACGCATACTTCGCCTATTTTAAGGTTTATTGAGTTTTGAGGAATTTTTGTTGTAGGGATTGGTTTTTGAGAAACTGAAATAACGATATCTTCTCCATTTGAAATTCCGCCCTCAATTCCTCCGCATTGATTTGTCGAACGAACAATTTTTCCATTATTGATGCCTATTGAGTCATGCGCTTTTGAACCAAGAAGTCCGGCATATTCCTTGCCTATCCCAAACTCAACGCTTTTAATACCTTGAACAGAAATTAGATGAGATGAAATATGGTAATCTAATTTTCTGTCATAGTGAACATGAGACCCAACTCCTGCTATCATATTTTGTGCTTTTATCATAATAATGCCGCCCAAAGTATCCCCATCTTGTTGTGTTTTTTTAATCAATTTTTCAATTTTAATATCGTCACTTTCGTCAAAAACAGATACTATGCGTGACATAACATTTATATCCAATTCTTTTAAAAACAGCTTTGCAACACTTCCTGCCAAAACTCTTGAAACCGTTTCTCTAGCGCTTGCCCTTTCTGAAATTGTGTAAAAGTCTTTTTGATTATATTTCAAACATCCTGCGAGGTCTGCATGTCCGGCACGAGGAGCGCAATATTCCTTATCTTGTTTTTGCCGATAGTCTTTGTTTTTGACAATCAATGCAATTGGCGCTCCGGTCGAAAAACCCTCATAAACTCCTGAAAAAATCTCAACTTTATCGTCTTCGATATTCATTCTTTCGCCTCTTCCAACTCCCGCTTGACGGCGTTTCAACTCATTGTTAATAAAGTTCTCGCAAATAAAAAGACCTTTCGGCACTCCCTCAAGAACTGCCAAAATGCCTTTCCCATGACTTTCTCCTGCACTCATGTATTTTAACATGAAAATATTATATCATATTCAAACAATTATCGCAAGCATTAAAACATGATAAATTTTGCAGAAAAACACATTGCACCTCATTGTTTCGTTAAAAAAAAAAATGTTCAGGCATCACTTTCTCCCGAACATTTTTTTAGCAATATTTTAACCCATTAAAATTGATATAATTCCCTTAAAAATTGTAAAGGCTACTTTTTCTTGATGCTGCGGAGTTGAGAGCAATCTGTCTTCTTCGGGATTAGTCAAGAATCCACTCTCTATTAGTATTGACAAATAGTCCGTTGCCTGCAAAATGAAATAGTCGCCGCTTCTTGCAGTCCTGTTAGAATCTAAGGCTGCATTCATCGTTTGCTGCATTGTTTGAGCAGTTGCTCTTCCCCTTTCAGAAGACGGAGCATGAAAAACTTGAGGTCCTCTCTCTCTTGGCGACGGAAATGAGTTTTGATGGATTGAAACAACAAGATCCGGTGACGCTTCGTTAATTATCCTGCGCCTTTCTTCCATGTCACGCATTTTCCGTCCTGTTCTTGCCATGCCATACAATCCGTCACGAGTTGATCGAGTCATCACAACTTCAAATCCGTTTTGCTGCAAAAAATCTCGGAGAAGACGAGCAATTGCAAGGTTTATATCCGCCTCTCTTGCGCCTGTTGCGACTCCTGTTGCTCCGCCGTCATGCCCTCCGTGCCCTGCATCTACAACAACAACAAAGCCATTAGGAGGTGCAATAGTCGCTGATGCTGCGGCAAAACTAATGACTAACAAAAATGAAGTCACACAAATCACAAATGCTGAAACTAATATAATTGTCTTTTTTTTGATTGAAATAAACATTTTCTTAAATCTAAAACTTGAAAAATATTATTAGAGTTTCTAATTAGACTAATTCTTACTTTTCACCTTTTACTTTGAATTTTTCACTTATTTTCTACGCCCTTCCAAAGGTTTGAATATCGCCTGCAAACCATGTTGCAAAGAATGTTTGAAGATCTCTGTTTGAGGCCGCCTCAAATGCTGCTACCAGATGCTCCGGGCGTGCAATTTGAAACTTTTGAGTTTCATAATAATTTCTAATAGCCCTAAAGAACGCATCATCACCAATAACTTTTCTCAAACTCGAAAGCATTACCGCACCTTTGTGATATGCAACAACAACATATTCATAGACCGAATTAAATTCCGACAATCCCCTGTTCATTGAACCGTCAAAATTTTTACCAAAGACATCCTCAAACAACGCAAAAGTTCTCAATGCCTCTGCAATCCTGTCGTTGTATGTTATGCCGAATTGAGGCATTCTCTCATAGAACAATGCAACTGAATACTCCGCCAAACTCTCGTCAAGCCATGCGTGTGCAACTTGATCATTGCCGACAACTGCATACCACCATTGATGTGCTATTTCATGAATAATGACATCTCTGAAATGATTTCCTGATAAAACATCTGATATGTAGACTAAACCCGGATATTCCATTCCGCCGTGCAAAAAGTGTGTTTTCACAACCGATAAGGTTTCATAAGGATATTTTCCGAACAATTCATTAAACACTCTGACACTGTCCATTGAAACTGATAGTGCCTCTTGCGAAAGCATTGACATCTCTTGAGTGAAATAATATCTCACCTCAATTCCGTCAACAGTTCCTGTCACAACTTGAAATTCACCCAAAACTATCGCAAAATCACGCATAAGTCGAGATGACGAAGTGTGACGAGTTCGACCGCCTGTCAAATTTTCTCTTTGAACTCTTCCGCTCATTGCCGCAGTTAATCTTGACGGTGTCGTGATTGAAACATCAAAATTCTTCACTTTTGTGAAAAATGGATCTCCTTTTGAATAATAAACGCTTTGATTCCATGCCCCGTTTTCAAATATCGCAGCAATCGGAAAGAAATTTCCTAAATTCACAATGCCGTTGTAATGTCCGAGCCTGTGGCGAACATTCGGAATAGTAAGAGTGTATTCCATCTCAATTTCCACTCTTTGAGTCGGCATTAATGCCCTTGGCAATTTAACAATAAGTCTATCCTCATCTCTTCCGCCGATAACAATCGGAGCGTCTGTTCCGTTCACTTTAAGAGAGGTTATTTCAATCCCGCCAAAAGACGGTCCGTTCGGAAACGCATCATTTATTTCACTTTGAGTAAAAGGGCTAAATTGTGCGCCTTCTCTATAGGCATTTGCAAACAAATGAAAGTGAATTTCAGGCAATTCAACATTAAAACTATTGAAAAAATCAACAGTCTGCACTCCTGTCAAAACATTAGTTTCCGCATTAAAAACAAGGTCAATTTGATAGTTAGAAACATTTTTTTCATCATACCTGTTCATACAGGCAACAAAAAAAACGAACGCCAAACAAATCGACAAAACGACACTAATCTTCTTTTTCATAATCGCTATTAAAACTCCTTCGCCACAATGTGACTTTACTTAACAACTATATGAAAACATGTCGAATTTTAGACCTCTTCGACGAATCCACACACAAAAAACACTCCCAAATGAAGAATGATTTTGTATAGCGTTATTTTTTACACCTTGTATGTGTTTAGTTGCGAACCAAAGCCAACTTCTCTACCATCTCGTTTAGATTATTAAACATAAACACAAACCGCCCAATCTCAAATAACTGAACGGTTTTGTTTTTTGTTTATGTCTATTTAGTTTGCAATTATCAGTCTACTGCATTTGCTCTTTCTGGGCGAACAATACCCGCTATTCTAGTTCCCGTTGGCACTGAGCCTGTCCCTGTTCCATGCATTCCAAAAACTCCTGCACTGCCAGACTGTCCACCCGCAACACGAATCCCTAATGCCTCAAAAACAATTCTTGATGCAACATTTCCACCTACCCAAACCCCACTACCACCATGCACTGCATCACCACCGTTACCACCTCTTCCTCTTCTCCCAATATTGCTATTGTGTGTCCGGTTAGCAAAGTCAATTGTTGAACCTTTCGGCGTAGTATCAAAAGTTCCTGTCGGACAAAAATCCACTCTTAAACGGTAACCGTTAAATACCACAACTGTCTGCAATTCTAATAACTCTTGATTGTCTTCTGATGTTATTACAAGCCAAAAAATTCTCGCTTGAGCATACATAGCAAGTCGATAATATCCATGAGACACTCCATTCCCACCAAAAGTAATAGCCGTTGCAAGCGATTTTGATATTGCATATGCTTGTTGAGAAGTGTCAGTGGTTGCAAGTGCAACTGTTGAAGCGTTTGAATTAGTCACAGAAAACGAAGAAGACAAAGAGGTGCTTATTTCTGTGCTTACACTTGCACGAACACCAAAAAAGCCTGCTGAAGCACTTGCCTTAACAGAAGTTGAAACATTTGCCGTTGTTGATCCCGATGTAGTTCTTGAAACGCTCACACTCTCACTAGCAGTCCTAGTTGCTGAATGAGTAATAGTTTCCGTTGTAGTTTCAGTAATAGTAAAAGATATTGGAACTCCGTTGTAGAAAAAGGGAGTTGTTAATTCCGAAACAAAAGCATTTTCAACTGACCCTAAGTCTAGTAAAAAAGTATTTTCAATAGCGTTAGTTACAGGGTTTTCTGCTTGATATGATCCGACAATTGATCGATATGGACGAGGATCAAAAAATGCTCTTCTTGTTTCGATATATCTCATCCCTAAATAATCACAGATTACTGCAACATCTTCATACAAATATCTAACATATGGTGTTCTCATTGGCTCTGCTCGAAGAACATCTGCAAACGCAGTTTCTTTTTCTAACACAGTAATTTCGACACTTGCAGAAACAGAAAGATTATAACTCCACGCTACCATAATATTCGCTATTCCTGCAGTATGAGCGGTAATCACGCCCAAATTATTTACCGACACAATATTGCTATTTGAACTTAGCCAAATTACTTGTCTTTCATTCAGTGCAATCTCAATAAATGAAGCCAGTATCAACCTACTTTCACCAATTCCTATTATTAAATCATTTTCTTCTATGATTATTTCTGACTCTGTTTCCCCCTCTTCATTCTCTTCACCACCATTCTCATTGCCATTTCCATTAGCAAGTGAATTCCATCGTGCATACACAACAGCATTATCATAAACGGTTGAATTAAAATCAAATCTTTCGGTTAATGACATATTGCGATACCAGTTGCCAAAAGCATACCCTGTTCTTATTGGGTTTGGATGAGGTCGTTGAGGTCTTGTTCCTCTTGCTAGTGTTTGTGGAGCAACCTCACTCCCACCGTCAGTATCAAACGACATGACGATAGTTTGTGATTTAGGAGGATTTGTTTCGCCGCCATTCGTATTGCCTCCACCGTTTTGTGAGCCTGTCCCACTACAAGCAATGACAAATATCATTGCAAAGACTAGGCAAAGTGCCACCAGTAGTTTTTTTTCTTTTTTCATTTTTATTTCTCCTTTAGCCGCTTTGCGACTGTATAACAAGAAAACATCGTTGGTTTTCTTAATTATCAAAAAAATGTGCTTGCAACACCTTTTTCTTTATCATAGTCAGAAAGCAAAAATAAATATAGTTTGAAAAAATAAAAAAAGTGCCGCTCCCAATTAAGAGAACGACACCCCAAGTGACTATCTCCTAATTGTTGCTTACACAATCATCGAATAACGAGGGGAGAATTGCCAAAGGGCAGAATTCACCTCGTTATTCTAAAATTGATAGTGTAAGCATGATTAGTTTATCACTTTTTCAAAATGCTGTCAACTAAAAATAGAGGACAATTTTTTGCAACAATAAACAAAAAAATGAGAGTAAAAACTCTCATTCTTTTGTTATAATAATTAAACTAATAGTTCTGATATTATTTTTAATACTTTATCTAAATTCAATTTTGTTGTTGCGCTGACCGGAATGATGTTGTCACGACCGATTTTCAAATGATTGGCTAGATTTTGCACATGTTTTGCGATTTGGGGCTTTGAAATTTTGTCGGCTTTTGTTGCAAAAACTGTGAAAGGTATGCGAAAGTGATGCAAAAATGTTAAGAGTTGTTTGTCTTTTTCGCTCGGGTCATGGCGAATATCAACAAGGACGAACGCCCGTTTTAAATTTTCGTTGTCATAAAAATACTCTTCAGTGAGTTTTTGAAATTCTGCGGTTGCCTCTTTTGATGCTTTTGAATATCCATATCCGGGAAGGTCAGACAAAAGAAACTCATCATCATTGAATGAAAACAAGTTAATCAAGCGTGTCCGCCCGGGTGTTGCAGACGAAAAAGCCAATTTTTTGTTGTTTGCAAGCATGTTTATAAACGAGGATTTGCCAACATTTGAGCGACCTGCAACACAAATCTGTGCCACTCCGTTTGCCTTGTTGCTCATGTAGTTTCTAAACTCATTTATATCCGCAAAACTTATGACAAAGTTTGCTTTTTTTATGGTAAAATCAATCATTATAAATCTTTGTGAGGTTGTTTATCTCAACTTAAAAACAATTATTGGATATTACTACCACATTATTTCTTCCAAAACCTTTCAGTTATGTCGCCATAAATCAATTCATTGCAACTCAAGTAAGCACTTTCCGTTGGTGTCACTCCTAATTCTTTTGAGCGAGTTAAATTCTTTTTTGTTTGAGTTGGAACTACTTCTTCAACTGCTTTCATTAGGTCTTTGTTATTTTTTTCAAAGCCATATTCATATTCCATTGCGGCCGCCAAAACCCCGGCACAGTTGTGCCACCAGTCGCATTGGAACAAAATACCTCTCTCGTGAATGATTTTCGCAAGACGGATTTCTTCATCTTGACTTGTTGCACGGAGTTGATTGTTTGCACCGCCGAATATGTATTTAAATTTTAGTTTTGCAATTTCTTCTTCGCCGAAAATTCCGCCCATAGCACTTGGTGAGAAAATGTCCGCATCAACAAAAACAATCTTATCGGTCGGCACAATTTCAACATCTAACTTTGGATATGCCGCCTTAAATTTGTCTAAGACAACTTGATTAATGTCGGCAATAAAGAGTTTTTTGATTTTTTCACTCGCCAAATACTCCGCCATAGCGAAGCCAACAGCCCCCATACCTTGCACTGCAACGCTCATTCCGTCAAGGCTGACAGAGCCTGTCTTAAATAAAACCGCCTGTTTTAACGCCAAATACACACCATATGCCGTTGGAATCGCAGTATCCCCCAAAGCAGAGCCAGGACCTCCGCAGTATTGCATTGTGAAATTGTCAGTCATCACTTTGACCATTTCTTTCGGAAAGGCCATGTCCGGGCCTGTCAAACACCTTGTCGTGTCGCAAGCATATGCCAAAAAGCCCATAACTTCCATGTTATTGATGTCTGGCATATCCATTTGAATTGTTGTTTTGCAACCGCCGTATGGAATGTTTGCCGCAACATTTTTAAATGCCATCGCCCTAGATAAATTCAGTGCATCAATTATTGCATCAATTTCAGGTATTTTTAAATCTTTGCGGCGTGTTGCTCCAGCCATAGTGGCATGACTTTTGTTATTGACTCCTCTTTTAGGGCTATGTATGCCGCAAATAAAACGAATGTTATGCTTATCGTTATACAATAAGTCAATTCCAAAATGCTTGCCTTGCCGAACTAAGCCCTTTATCTTTTCAAGATAATCAAGTTGCTTGTGCTTTTTAAACAACTCAACAACTTGAGTTGTGTTTAAATAAACAGCCTCATCACTCAATTGACTTCCCACATTAAACAATTTGTTATATTGTGAAAAATCTTGCCCTTTTTCCCACTCTTTCGCTGCAAAAAAGCGAAAAACATCAGTGCGAAAGTTATATCGCACCTTCAGCGTGGTCAATCCCTCTGCCTTTAAGACATTAAACAAACTAGACATAATTAAATGTCCTCCTCATCATTTTTTCATTATAACTTCATTATAATAAAAATAAAAAACCTTGTCAATTATTTTTAAGCCAAAATCAATCATTATCCTTAAAGAGTTATTGCAACAATGCTAAACTCAAAAACATTTGTCCATTGTTGTTAGTGGAGAATTTTAGGAAAAAAGGAACTGTCTGTTTGTTGAAAGTTCCTTTTTAGTTTTTGAATTAATTTTTTAGTATTTTTGCATTTGAGATGAGAATATTTTGGATACCGGTTTTAGGACTTTGGCATCCTCCGGGCTTATTGGGTCGTCTGAAACATAGAAAATTGCACCAAAGACATCGTCTTGATGGAGTGTTTCAAAACAAATATATGAGACGCCTTCAAGACCTACTTCAGGTCCGGTTCCGTTGAAAGATTTACGGGCTGCAATCGCTGCTGCAATTTGATTTGGCAATCTATAGGATAAAGTTCCTTTTAGTTCCCCATCAGCAAGCAAAAATTTCTCGGTGTCACTAATTGCTACAGTTAAACCAGTTGATGCACAAAGTTGAGTGATATAGGTTGAACCGACTGTCATCAACTCATCTGAAAGATTAAGTTTTTTGACGATGATTTCTCCTGAATCGTTTGAAGTAATTTCCAACAAATCCGACTCATTAATGCGGTGCATTTTGCGATATTCTCTTGGAATAACGACTCTTCCCAAATTGTCAAGTCTTCTGACTATGCCTGCGTATCTTTTCATATGTAAAAAAATCTCCTTTGCGTTCACGACGCTTTTGTCACAAGTAACTTACGAAAAATGATTTTATCTCGTTAGTTGCCTTGTATTTTTTCCAAGGCTTAAATGCTTTCCACTTCCATGTTTTGGAAACATTCCTTTATATTATACACATATTGTATAGTATTTATAAATAATTGTCAAGTTTTTTTATAGCAATTTTTAAAACATTTTACTTTTTTTTACAAACTATTATATATTTTTTTTATTGAATTTCATAAAAATAATACTGATAATTCACTCGAATTTTCATTGTTCCAAAAGAAAATGAAATATAATCAAAAATATAAATTAGGTTCAAATTTTCATCAAATAAGGCATATTCATCAAACTGATTTTTCAAAACAAGAAAATTTCGGTGATAAAAAACATTCTCAAAATATATAAATGATATGTCGCCTATGTTTCCTTCTTCGCCTATTTGGTAAAAAACGAAAACATCTCCAAACTGAAAAAATAATAAATTTTGAAAAATAAACGGGCGTGGAAAATTGGGAAAATGAATACTTGAGACCGCTTCAAAATATCTGTTTAAAATTTCAATATTACCGTTAATGTTAAGCGCTAATAAATGCATGCCGTTGAAAAATATCGGATTAATATGATGAGGAACTATTATCTCACTTGAACAACTTCTCAGGATTCTATATCCGCTAAAATCCCTTGCTATGGCATAATCATTATAAAAATTTGATAAACTCAAAAACCTTGGAAAAACAAAAGTATCTTCAAAACTGTTAAAAAAGCCAACGAAACCATTATATGTGATAAAAGATTTAGTTTTTGATATGTAGGGCGGAATAACTCTAAAATCTTGATTATTTCTTGTGATATAAATTGGATTTAAATCAAGGTCAAAAAGTCCGTATGCATAGTCCTCATAGTTCACTAAAAGCGTGTTATATCCTGCAATCTCAATTTTATTTTGTTGAGCATCAACCAAAACATTGAAAAATATATCTTTCACTCCATAAAGACCATTTTCTTGAAAAACAAACTTGTCATATAAAATATTTTGTTCAAACAGCGGTTGAGATGACAATAAGTTGCCAAATTTATCCAAGACAAAATATTCGCTATTCTGAACAACAAAAGTATGCTCTCCGTTAAAATCGAAAGCAAATTCAAACCCTTCTTCATTAATCAATCTCATTCCCTCGATTTGAGGCGGTCTAAATCCGATTGGACCAAATAAATGTGGATCTCTGTTTCTTTCGTCAAAGTTGCCCACTGCATAAATTACCTCAAAAAATTGACATCCAAACATTAAAAAGGAAATCAAAATCAAAAGCAAAGATATTGTAATTTTTTTCATCATTAGTTTAATGGTAAAAATTATATCCTAAAATCTAGCAAAATGCAAGGTTTTTTCTAAACAAAATCAACAAAACACTATTGGCTCATGTCGGATTTGTTTTTCATCATTTTCAATTATATTGCAACCCAGCCGATTACTGCTGTTACACCCAATACCAGAGCAGTTCCGAAAATGACAATTATACTTATATAGGAGAGTTTTTTGATAAGCGAACAATCGATTTTTGCAAGCAGCATTTTAAGAAATGAAATACAGACAAGCATTGCAAGCACATAAAGTGAGACAATCGCATTTGCTGCCCCAGCATTGCTTCTTCCGATTGCAACAAAAAAAGTTATAAATGCGGCAATAGAAAGTATTGCAACAAAACCAACGACAACCCACCCTAGAAGGTTGCACGCCTTGCCATCATTGTTAAAAACGCCTCCCGAAATTTTTACTCTTGAATCTTTATTGTTTTTTTTGAACAGAGTTCCGCATCCAAGACAAACATCAGCAGTTTCTTCTGCCCTTTCTCTTCCACAATTTCCACAAAACATATTCATGTGATATTTTCTCCTTTTGATTATTCAGCATAGTATAAAATATAAAAGATATGAGTTGTCAGAGTTTTTTATTAAGATGCGGGCGGTCATTGACCGCCCATCACCATTTTTCAAAACAAAAACTCAAAACTTGCTCTCACTTTTTATTTTTTACATTTTATCTATTACCTATTCTTTTCCTGCTTTTATTGCGGCAAGGTTGATGGGTATCAACTTTTCTGCTTTTTCGCCGAAACGAATAAGAAGAACTTTTTTTATAATTTCTTCATTGAAGTATGGATGGTCTTTTAAATACGCTCCCATCATTATCATGTTTTGAACTTTTGGAGAACCTAGTGAAATTGAAATATTTGTTGCATCAACTCCGATAACTTCAACATCTTTTCGAGTTGGCGGGTCTTTGATTATTGAAGTGTTATAGATAATTTTTCCGCCTTTTTTAACGAGAGGTTCAAATCTTGTTAATGACGGCAAGTTAAATGCTAGGAGAATGTCAATGTCTTGAGCAACAATCGGGCTTCCGATAACATCGTCTTGAATGATTACCGAACAGTTCGTTGTTCCGCCGCGCATTTCAGCACCATATGCAGGAATCCAGGAAACAGTCCTGTCGTGTTCAAGGTGTAAGAGTGCAATAATTTGACCAACTGTCAAAACACCTTGACCACCGAAACCTGAAATTCTTATTCTTTCATTTTTTGTTGATTTAGCCATTATTTTTCACCTCCGCTAAGTTTTGTTAACTCACCGTTATCTTTATAGACTCCGAGAGGATAATAAGGCATCATATGCTCTTTGACAAACTCCATTCCTTTCACAGGAGTTATTCCCCAGCCAACAGGACATGGAGATAGAATTTCAATAAGTGAAAATCCTTTTCCATCAATTTGAGTTTGAAATGCCTTTTTAATCGCTTTTTTAGTCTTCAAAATGTTTGCAACATCGTGAACACTCGTTCTTTCCAAGTAGTGACTTGACGGAACTTGAGCAAGCATTTCAACAACTTTTATTGGTTTTCCGCAATTTTTCTCACTTCTTCCAAAAGGTGAAGTGCTTGTTTTTTGTCCAATCAAAGTGGTCGGCGCCATTTGTCCGCCTGTCATACCATAGATTGCGTTATTGATAAAAATTATTGTTGTGTTGTCACCACGGTGTGCCGCATGAACAGTTTCGGCAGTTCCGATTGATGCTAGGTCACCATCGCCTTGATAAGCAAAAACAATTTTATCAGGGCATGCTTTCTTTAAGCCGATTGCAACAGCAGGCGCTCTTCCATGTGCCGCTTGAACACCGTCGCAGTTAAAGTAATCATATGCCAAAACTGAACAACCAACAGGTGCAACTGAAATTGCTTTTTCCAAAATACCTAATTCAACCAAAACTTCAGCGATTAATTTGTGGACAATACCATGTCCACAACCCGGGCAATAATGCAATGGTCTTTCTTCCAATCCTTTTGATTTATCATAAATTAATTTTATTGCCATGTTATTTCTTCCCTCCCTTTTTCAGTATTCTTTTTGCTTCATTTGCTAACTCATCAGGCTCAAATACAACTCCGCCAACTCTTCCATAGTGATGAGCGGGTATCGCACCGTTGAGAGCAAGGCGGACATCTTCAATCATTTGACCCATTGACAACTCAGTGACAAGAACCGCTTTCACAGTTTTAGGCAGTTTTTGGAAGTCCTTTTCAGGGAACGGCCAAAGAGTTATCGGACGGATTAAGCCTGCTGAAATTCCTTCTTTTTTCAAGAGTGTTATTGCATTTTTTGCAATTCTTGACGGCACTCCATAAGCACAAAAAACAATCTCTGCATCTTTTGGCATATCAACTTCAGAGAGAGTTTCTTTCTTTTTTATTTTTTCATAATCTTTGAAGCGTTCGTGGTTCATTGCCTCTAGCCCTAAGCCGGAGAGGTTTAATGAGTTGATAACATTTTTTTTGCGTTTATCGGTGTTTCCGCTTGTTGCGTAAGTTTCTTTGTCAACTTTTACTCTGGGCGGTGCCTTAATTTCAACAGGTTCCATCATCTGCCCAAGCATACCGTCAACAATCATCAAAGTTGGAGTGCGATACTCATCAGCAACATTAAATGCCCTAAAAACAAGGTCTGTCGCTTCTTGAACACTGTTCGGTGCGTATACCGGCGTAAAATAGTCACCGTTTCCGCCGCCCTTTACCGCTTGAAAATAGTCACTTTGAGCAGGTAAAATTCCGCCTAAACCAGGACCGGCACGAGTGACTGAACAAATAAAGCATGGCAGTCTTGCTCCTGCTAGATACGATATTCCCTCTTGTTTAAGTGCTATGCCGGGACTTGATGAACTCGTCATTACTCTTGCTCCTGCCGCTGCAGCACCATAAACCATGTTAATAGCGGCAACTTCCGACTCCGCCTGAACAAAGGTCAAACCCTCTTCTTCCATGCGAGCGGATAGATACTCCGGTATCTCATTTTGAGGCGTTATCGGATAACCGAAAAATGCTGTGCATCCCGCTGCGATCGCCGCTTCTGACAGTGCCTCGTTTCCTTTCATTAATACTTTTGCCATAATATTATTTCGAGACCTCCTCTTTTTCAATTTTGATGACATTGTCAGGGCATATTATTGCACAAATCGCACAAGCAATACAATTGTTTATATCGGTGCAATTAACAGGGTTATACCCTTTTGCATTGACTCGTGAAGTGTTCAAACTAAGCACCTTTTTCGGGCACGCAGCCACACACAACTCACAGCCCTTGCAATAAGCCTCGTTGAATGTTAAAATTGCTTTTGACATTTTTTATTAATATCTCCTTTCGTTTTTTATTTTTTTGTTAATTAGTTTTTATAATGTGCGGGCGGTTAATACTCGCCCCTACAAATTGTTATATACATCCTCATTCCATTTATCACAGTTAGTGTCGATATATTCCCAAATTTTGAAATAATCTTTTTCATCACGAACAATGTGATCGTGAAATGATTTTTGCCAAATTTGTTTTTCACTTTTCATTGCAACTACTCTTTTGAATTGTCCAATGATTCGAGATAATGTAGGGGCGGCATTCTGCCGCCCGCACCACATTTCACGATTGCTAATTAGCAAATGAATGTGGTTGGGCATGATAACATATTTGTCGACTTTTATTTCGTCATAAACGCTTGATAATTTTTGAATTTCTCTTTTAACAATTTCACCCGTTTTAGACAACTTTATGTGCGGGCGGCAGAATGCCGCCCCTACATTTGTGATGACTTCACCAAGCAAATGTTTCTTGCCTAATGTGCAAATCGTCACAAAATATGCACCTTCTTGACTATAATCGTAATCAAATAAACGATTATATTTTCGTTTTGGCAGTTTTTCTTCCATTCTTATTTTACTTTTAAGGATTGCAATACGAACAATTTCTAATCTCGAAGTTAGTGCTTTTAGCATACAAATAAGCATCTTCAAAAGTTTGAAATTCTCGATACTTGCCTTGATTGTAACTTTGAATACCACCATGTTGTCTTAATCTACTACAATGGTTTTTGTGAATAGTAATTTTTCTATTAGGTCTATTTTCGTATGTTTCATATTTCATAAAACTATTCTTACTGCCACTCTTCTCTCATTATTGGTTTGTCAAATGATAGAACAGGCGAATTGATTTTGTCTTTGAGTTGGTTGTGGATGTCGGATTTTAATAGTGTTAATCGGACAGGAATGCCAACTTTTTTTGCGACATAATCAATTAAGGTTTGAGATTCGATGATGAGATCGGGCGTTGTTAGGTGGAGCATGTGAGAGTTGTTGATTATTCCTGTCACCTTTAAGCCTGACATTAATTCGGCATTTTGAATAAACTCAATCATTTCCTTGTCGGTGTTGACATCACATCGAAATGCGTTTAGGACGACAAAAAAGTCGTAGTCGCCTTCTTTTAGATGCCTTTTAAATAATGACAAGGGTTTTAGACCATTTAATGAGCCAGCAAGATCAACGATTAGTTGCTCGCCTCGCAATATGACACTTAATGCTCTGTTGTCGATTGCAGGAATATCTTGATTGAGAGTTGAGTTTAGATTGTTGCCGATTATTTCGACATTATGTTGTTTGAGGAAATCGACTTTTTCACGAGAACGAAAATATGGATTGATGACATCAAGGTCGGCGAGGTAGATTTTTGGGTTCGGATGGTCGGGGTTTTCGTTCATAAGGTGCGGGCGGCAGGTTACCGCCCCTACAATATTTTGTTGATTGTTCGGGTTCGCATTGCTCACCCCTTCATTATTTTCTTGATCTGCTCCCTCTGCAAGCGGGCGGATCAAGGTGTCATCCACATTTTGCTTTGCCAAATGTAGGGCAAGATTTAGGCAAAACTCTGTTTTTCCTGTTCCATACCAACCGGCGACTATAATTGTTTGTTTGAAAGTGTTTGGCATTGATTAATTTTTTCGGGACACCGAGGGCGATGCCTCTACAATATTTTTTTGAATTTCCTGCAGGGGACGCCGCCCTCGGTGTCCCGAAAAATCTATTCTACCACTTTCCGTCTCTTTTTCTTAGGTGAAGTCTGTGGACATTCTTGACTGCTTCAATTCTGTCTTCTGCCATTTTATCAGCAACAGCGGATGCCGGAGTGTTGGTTTCTTTTGATTTTTTCAAAATTTCTAAAGTTCTGTCGTAGATTAAATCGATTTGACGAACCGCAGACTCACGATTGTAGCCATTAGGATTTAATTCTTCAAAAACATTGATAACTCCGCCTGAATTTGAAACATAGTCAGGAGCATAGACAATTCCTTTTTCATGAAGTGATTTTCCGTCTTTTGGAATATCTAAAAGAACATTGTTAGCAGCAGGAGCCACAATTTTGCATTTTAAATCTTTGATAGTTTTTTCATTTATGCCGCCGCCGAATGCACATGGAGCAAATATATCACATTTTTGTTTGTAGACATCGTCTTTGTCGACAATTGTTGCTTTGTATTTTTCAGAAATAATTTTTAATCCCTCGTCGTTAATATCAGTGACAATCATTTTTGCACCATCCTCATGAAGAAGACGGCACAATTCACGACCGACAGCACCGGCAGCACCTTGGACATTAACAACTTTTCCTTTGGTTGATTTGTCACCATATGCAAATTGAGCACACGCTTGAATTGAACGAAAAACTCCAAGTGCGGTGAACGGTGAAGGATTGCCTGACTTATGTTCAAGACCTACAACATAGTCAGTCTCCATGTTGATATAGTCCATGTCTTGCGGTGAAGTGTTGCTATCTTCTGCTGTTATGTAACGACCGGCAAGACCTTCAACAAAACGACCGAACGCTCTAAAAAACGCTTCACGACGAACCATATCACTTCTCAATACTTTCGGGTCACCGATAATAACGCTTTTTCCGCCGCCAAGATTTAAACCTGCGCATGCACTTTTATAGGTCATTCCTCTTGCAAGACGCAAGACATCGAACACTGCTTCTTCTTCTGTCGCATAATTCCAAAATCTCGTTCCTCCAAGAGATGGTCCAAGCACTGTTGAGTGTATGCAAGTCAGTGCTTTTAAGTCAGTGTGCTTGTCATAGAAGTACACCAGTTGCTCATGACCGAAGTCTTTCACATAGTCAAAAATTTTCATTGTTTTATGTTTCTCCTTCGCCGAAAATCGGCAATGTTTTTTTATTGTTTTAATGCTGTGCGAGCGGTTAATACCCGCCCCTCAATTTATATTTTCTACATTTTTAGTTGCTGACAATTTGTCAGCAACTGAATTTTTTGTTAAATTAATCCTTAACTAACAAAGAATTCGATTGAGACTCCTGCGTGAAGATAGGTTAGGTTGCCGTTGCTGTCGTATTCTCGTGTGATTTGTGCGTTTTCATTGATGTTGATATTGACAGTGCTTGCTGTTATTTCTCCGTTCACAAAGTTTCTTAAGGTTAATGTTAGGATTTGTGTTGCTTGATTGAAACTAACGCTTTGATAAACTCTTATGACTTGAATAATTGGAATGCGACGAATCATTCTTGCGTGGGAAGGAATTTCATCATACCATATATTATACAGACCTAAGAAAACATAAGACCCAACATAAACCCAATCAAGAGGCATTCCATCTGAATTAAGATAAAAACGATTGTTTTCAACACTAAAAAAAGGATCTTCAGAAGTAGCATTCCTTCTTGGGTATGAATTACTGTGCCATTCTTCAGGGGTAACGAATCCCCAGTAATTTTTGTCTTGTTCTAAAATAATATGGTAATATGAACGATAAATATTAAGATTTGCTCCACGCATAACGGTTATGTTTCTGACATTTCCACTCACACCTGCCATTAACGGATTTTCGTTGTTGTTTGATGTTTCTCCGTTGTTTACGCAACCGATAAGAAACAACATTACAAAAACACTGATAATGATTGATAAGATTCTTTTCATTTGTCCTCCTTGTTTTTCCATAGGAACGACATTTCGTCGCTCGTTTTGTTTGTCATACAGTTTTGTTTTCGGGCGACAGAATATCTCCATTACAATTTTTTGTATTGTATTACGAATACTCTTTTGCTTTTTCCTCGCCTTTTAAAACTCGCAATGCCGCACCAGCTAATGCCCACATTTCGTCTTCGCCGCCGTAGGCGTGAACCGGGGCTATGAATTTTACTTTATTTTCAATGTAGTTAACTACTTCTTTGCTGTAGGCTATGCCGCCTGTTAAAAGGATTGCATCAACTTTTCCGTTGACTACAGTGGATAGTGCACCTATTTCTTTTGATATTTGATAGTTTAGGGCATTTAAAACTAATTGTATGTTTTTGTCTTTTTTCGCTTTTTCTTCTAGGGTTTGATGGTCGTTTGTTTGAAAATATGCCACTAATCCGCCGCTCCCTACTATTGCTTTTTTTATGTCGTCTTTTGAATATTGTCCGCTAAAACACGCCTCGATTATTGAACCCATAGGTAGTGAACCGCTCCGTTCCGGAGCAAAAGGTCCATCGCCGTCCAAAGCGTTATTAACATCAATAACTTTTCCCATTGAATGAAGACCAACAGAAACACCGCCTCCGATATGAGCGACAATTAAATTTACTTTTTTGTAGTCCAAGCCTTTTTCTTTGCAATGCAGTTTTGCAATTGCTTTTTGATTTAAGGCATGAAAAATTGATTTTCTCGGAAATTGTGGATGTCCTGAAATTTTTGCGACCGCTTCCATTTCGTCAACAACAACAGGGTCTGCAATGTAGGCTTTGATATTCAAAGTTTGAGCAATTGAAGAGGCAATTAAGCCCCCAAGATTTGAGGCATGAGTGCCTTGAATTCCGATTTTTAGGTCTTCAATCATTCTTTCGCTGACCACATATGTTCCGCCTTCCATGGGCTTCAAAAGACCGCCTCTTCCGACAACGCTTTTTAGTGATTTGAGGTCAATATTTTTTTCTTTCAAAATTTTCAAAATGCTGTCTTTACGAAAATCAAATTGGTCTGTTAACTTTGCGAATTTTGACAACTCCTCAGTTGTGTGTTTGAGGTTTTCTTGAAAAATTCGTGTTTCGCCGTCATAAACCGCAATTTTTGTTGAAGTTGAACCCGGATTAATTGATAAGATTTTAAAGTTTGTCATTAATTGCTTCCTCCGATGATTGCACCAAGTGCAATTGAAAGTAGTTTATTTTCGCTGCTATCCGCACGAGAGGTTAAAATAACGGGTGCATTCGCTCCGATAATAGCACCGCCTACGCTTGCATTTGCAAATAGTGTCAATGACTTATACATAACATTTGCACTGATTATTTCAGGGCAAAAAATAATATCAGCATCTCCTGCAACATCAGAAACTATGCCTTTTGTTTTTGCAGCATCTTTTGACACTGCATTATCAAGCGCAAAAGGTCCGTCAATAATGCAATTTTTTATCTCGTCTGCTCTGTTCATTTCAACCAATTTTTGATATTCAAGCGTCACAGGCATTTTTTCATCAACATGCTCTTTAGCACATATTAAAGCAACCTTAGGTTTACTGACTCCCAAAGCATTAACTGCTGAAACTGCATTTTCAATAATATCTTTCTTGTCATCAAATGTCGGATTAATATTAATCGCCGCATCTGTGACGAATAAAATCTTGTGATAAGTCGGCACTAAGAACATAGCAACATGAGAGAGTTTTCTCGTCCCCCTCAGTCCGTTTTCTTTATCTAAAACCGCTTTCAAAATAGTCGAAGTTTCAACCTTTCCTTTCATCAAAGCACTTGCCTTTCCGTCTTTGACCAAAGAAACTGCTTTTTTCGCACATTGAATTTCATCAGTTTCTTCAACAACACTAACCTTTTTCAAATCAAGTGAAACTTGTTTTGAAATTGTTTCAATCTTTGCCTTATCGCCGACCAAAAAAAACTCAGCAATAGAAAAATCCAGTGCTTGTTTCACTGCTCCAAGCACGCTCTCATCATGCGCTCCCGCTATTGCAATTGTATTTTTCTTCAGACCTTTAAACCTTTTAAGAAAAGTCTCTATCATACCAAGTCCACTATATCATATGTGTCAACACACAGTCAACTGTTTGACACCATATTGTTAAAACAAGAATAAAAATTTACATATATTTTTCTGCTACATGGCTTTACCTTTAAAAAAACTATATTAGTTGTTCAGAAATAATTATTTAGGTCGATAGTCTGTTAGGGTTTTGACATAGTTAATTAGATTGTCATTTATGTAGTTTGCCTGCAAGCGCCATTTCCAATTTGTGCCGAGTGTTGAAGGAAGATTTATTCTGCCAATTCCCCCAACTTCCAAGTAATCTTGCATTGGAATTATTGCTATGTTTGCGTGAGATGTCATTGCCCCGCGAATAAATGTTCCTACTCCGCTTTCATCTTCTCTTTTTTGCATGTATTGAAACGCTCGAAAAATTTCGTCTTCTGACTCGGTGTCCAGCCACTCTTTTGTTGTTTTCGAATCGTGAGTTCCGGTGTAGAGAATTGTGTTTTCGGAAAAGTTGTGAGGCAAGTGAATATTGTCACTTCCTCCGCCGAATGCAAATTGCAAAATCTTCATTCCGGGATAACCGCAAAAATTCATCGCATCAACTACCGGCTGGTCAATAACCCCTAAGTCCTCGGCGATAATTCGTGAACTATCGAACTTTTCTTTTATGAGGGTGAACAAATCATAAAAAGGTGCTTCAATCCATTGTCCGTATCTTGCTGTGGCATGGTCTGCCGGTATTGACCAATACGCAACAAAACCTCTAAAGTGGTCAATTCTTAAAATGTCAAACATCGTTAGATTAAACTCCAAACTTTTTAGCCAAAAATCGAAGTTTCTCTCTTTTAGATACTCCCAGTTATATAACGGATTTCCCCAAAGTTGCCCGTCATCCGAAAACGCATCTGGCGGACAGCCGGCGACTGCTTGAAGCGAGAGATCATCATTAACTTGAAAATACTTCGGCATTCCCCAAACTTCATGACTGTCATGGGATGAATAAATTGGTCTGTCGCCGATTATTTTAATGCCATTATCGTTAGCATAAGACTTTAGTTCAAACCATTGCTTGAAAAAATAAAATTGCAAAAATGAATAAAACTCAATTAGGTGTCCATGTTTTGGCTCTCTTTGAATTATATCATTTTTCTTCTTTATTTGCAAATCATAATTTCTGTCGTCTTCACTCCACAAAAGCATACTGACAAAATTATTTTTTTGCTTGACAGCCATAAAAAGTGAATAATCATCAAGCCAAAAAGCGTTTGCCTTTTTGAATGTTTCAAACTGAGTTTGAGGCTTTTTTTGAAACCTTTTAAACGCTTTTTCAAAAAGTATATATCTAGTCTCCCATAGCCAGCCATAGTCAATTTCACCAACTTCCCTTTCGCTTGCCTTTAGTTCAGTCTTTGTTAAAAGTCCCTCTTTATGAAGAAGGTCAAGGTCAATAAAATATGGATTGCCCGCATAAACTGATGGCGATTGATAGGGACTATCACCGTAACTAGTTTGTCCAAGCGGCAAAACTTGCCAATACTTTTGATTTGTCTTTTTCAAAAAATCGACAAATTCAAATGCGTCTTTTCCCAAAGTTCCGATGCCGTATTTACTAGGCAGTGAAAACACGGGGAGTAATATTCCTGCTCTTTTTTCCAATTGTGTGTTTCTCCTTTAATACTATGGGAACAACTTATAGGGGCGTCAGTTACCATCCATGTCGGACTTTTAGTCAATCTGCAAATGGTCAGTAACCGCCCTAAAAAAATATCCCATAATTTTTCTTTAATATTATTATTATTATGTTTTCTAGTCAAAGAAAATTATTGTGTAATTGTTTAAATTTGCCGTATTATTGCTGAAATTCTGAATTGTTATGATTGTGGTATCATCAAATTGTCCGATAAAAGAAAGCGCATGAGAATGCGATGAACCTATAGCCGGAGCAGTTGTTGTTGTAGTTGCGGAAACTAATGCGTAATTAGTAAGATTTCTAAACTCACTATTGGTGTCAAAATATAAAAACATTTTTCCGCTAATTCCGCCTGCATAGGCGCTTCTTGCATTTGCATGAACAACTCCTCTTGCAACAACGCTATCTATCATCAGAAAGTTCAAAACTCCCAGTTCCGCAGGTCTTCTTCTTGCCTGCCCCATATGATAAAATGCGTGTTGGTTGTTATGTGCTTGAAAAAAGCCGATTATTCCGCCTGACATTGCAGCGACAGCGGCATATGCCCTAATAACCGCATCAACTTCGGAGTTTTCAACAGTTAAAGCACTATGGCGATTTAAGAGTGCAAATGGTGTTTGAATATAAGCGTAGCCAATTATTCCGCCTGCGAAAGCGTTTGAACCTATTGCAGTTGAAGTTGCAGTTATTGTTGAATCATACACCTTTGAATTCGTTATGTTAATTGGGCTTACATTATCTAAAAACAAATTAGTCGACGATGCCCCGATTAAGCCGCCGGCATATACATCACTAGTTGAGGATGCGGCATTTATTGTCAAATCGTTTGCGAAAACATTGTCAATAACAATGCTAACATCTCTTGACTCACTCAATTCAATTTGAGAGATTAATGCTCCGGCAAACACAGTTCCGGGTGTGGTAAGATTAAAATTAAAATCTCTTAAGTTCAAATTTTGGACAACCATTGAATTTCTAACAACTCCAAAAAGTCCAATATACCGAACATTTCCACTAATCGTTAGTCCGCTGAGCGAGCGATTAGCCCCATTTAAAGTTCCGGTGAAATTTTCAATCGGAACATGAGCACCACTCAAAACAATATCACTCCCCAAAACAAACGAACCGAATGAATTATTGAGTTGATTTAAATCCGCTTGAGTGTAGAGTCTCGTGCCGATTGGTTCCGGGATATTAACATGTCCTCCAACTGCGCTAAAATCACTCTCAACAAACCTAATTCTATCTTCAATTCTTCCATTTGCCCTAACTACGACTGCATGATTTCCGGGAGTTAGCCTCAAGGTGTTTATGTCAAAACTCGTCGTTCTCACTATTGTTTCAACCGCTCCGACACGAATAGTAAAATAAGTTGCATTTTCAACTGTATTCCATGTCGCAATTTGCGTTTGAACATTCAAAGTCAAGTTTGCCGGCACTTCTAAATAAACAGTTTCATCATACTCATACTTATTTCCGTTACCGTTACCATTGCCATTATCATTAGGACAGGCAATTAAAAACATCGCACTTAGTGCAACTAAAACTATTATTAAACTTGTTAAAAATATTCTTTTTTTCATTAGTTCGTCCCCCTTGCCCTATAAAACACCATCACATTTCTGTCACCCGGAGTATTATGCCAGCCTGCATTAAACGATTCGGATTGTTGAGAGCCGTTCAGCGAAGTGAACGCTAAATTCCATGGTTGAGTTCCCAAACTTGGCATATCATAGGCGGCTGCCCCTAAATTGAACCAAACATTAGCATGAGAATTAAAAATAAATTTAACAATAATTTCGCTCCATTCACTTGTTGCGTCAGGACTTGTCAAATGAACTTTTATCCAATGATGATTATCTCTTAACGACTGCCAAGTTCTCACTCGTCCGAGATTTTGAGCGGCATTTCCATTCCCTAAAATATCTTGTCTTGAGTTCATCCTAAAATGCGGATGAGCACGCCTTAGTGCAATCATGTCCCTAAACACCACAAATGTTTGAAAATGCGTCACTTTTCTTGTCCAGTCAATAGCGTTATAACGGTCAGGATGATGATGAGTGTTGTGGGTAATACGATCGTTGTTTTGTGAACCATGAAAATATTTGCTTCTTAGAAATTCATCTCCGCCAAAGATGAAAGGAATTCCTTGCATAAACATCATTGCGGCATGCCCTAGTGTTACAGTCCTGTGAGCGCCGCCGTCCCAATTATTGTTAGACACACGCCACCTATCATATGCGGACAAGTTATCATGAGCAAACAGATAATTTATGCTTTGTTCCGCTTTCACCGCAAAATACGGGTCACCGTGCGCCAGTATTCTTCCGTCTAAATATGCCGCATTATGAGCAAGACTTCCCATAAAGCCTGCCCTAACTCTTGAAGCGAAAAGTTCTGTTTCACCGCCTAAATTTTGCTGCCACATAAAGCCTGCGTAATTGCCGTTATTAAGTGACCCTCTTATAGGTCTTCTTGAGGTGTGAACATTAAAAACTCCGATATGAGCATTAGGTGATGCCGCAGTCATAAAACCACGACGAACATATTCATTTTGAGCATTAATATCTTGCGGTCTCATCCCAAGACCATCCGGAGAAGCATACCACGCAGACCAAGGCTCACCATAAAAAATAATTTTTCGTTCAGCAAAACAACTTCTTGTGTAAACATTTCCGTGTCTAATGGAAGTCCTCGTTTGCCCTTGCGGTATTGCAGCATTAAAATATAACCCCCATGCCTCATAAACTCTCATCGGCTTTGTTCCCATCAAGTCAAAACGAAAACCTGAGATGTTGTATTGACTGACCCAAAGTTCAAGACTGTCTCTGAAATATCTTTCGACCATTGGGTGTTCGTTGTTCATTGTGTTTGCAACACCGGTTATCGGACCGCCAAAACCATACTGACCGTGCTCAAGGTACCACCTGTGAGAAATGCCATAGAAAGTTCCTCTGCTTCTTTGACGACCGCTTCCGTCTTGACCAATAATTCTGTGAGGATTGCTATCCTCGCCTGTTGAGCGGTTGTTTGCATTAAAATTTCTATGCTCAATACTGTCATAAAGAAACGGTACTCTTGCAGTGTGATTAAAAACTTTGTCTAGTATCACTCGAATACCTGCCCTGTGAAACTCATTTACCATGGTTTTAAATTCATAGATTCTGTTCACATAGTCATGCGGTGTCATTGAGAACGAGTGCTGAGGAACATTAAAATTCCACGGCTCATAACCCCAACCAAAGTCAACTCCTTTAAAGTTGTTGGCAGGCATAATATGAACATGAGTAATTCCAAGTTCAATAAGATGGTCAAGTCCTGTTGATACGGTTTGGCCGTCATGAGTAACAGTTGTTCCTCTTTCAACCGCTCCCAGGAATTTACCTCGTCTTGCAAAAGATACTCCTGATGTGTGAGAAATAGTAAAATCTCTTATTTGCATTTCATATATTACTGCATCAGTTCTCGAAATAAATTCAGGGCGCTCAACCCAGCCGCCAGTCGGAACAATGAGTGATGGGTCAATGACAATTGAGCGAGAAACAACTTCAATATCATAATTAGGAGAATGCGGACATGGTCTGCGCATAAAATGTGAACCTGCTCTTGACATCATTGCATTCGGGTCAGGCACCTCCCGCCAGTGGTCTTGAGCATGAGGATTTATTTCACTCTCATGTCTTGTCGCCCGATAAGGCGAACCAACTGATAAATGATGATTAATTTCGAATATGTATTCATAAAGCCACAAATCGCCTTGAACTGTCACTCCATAAACTCTTCCCGGTTCAGTTTTTGCCCTGTTTTCCCAGTAGTTATTAGCCTCTGCCCAGTCTCTGTGGCAAACAAGATTGTAGACCCTTCTTCCGCTCCCACGATTATCAGGATCAAGAACAAGGCGAACTCTCGGCGTGTCAGGCGACCAAATACGAAAAGTTGATGCTGTCGAAGTGTAGTGAACACCCAAAAATCTCCCTGCATCCCGCTGCAATGTTGTGTCATTTTCCCAATTATATATCGTCGAAGTTTGCACAATTGCATCATTATCTGCACCATCAGCAACACCAATCAAAGTGCAGCCAAACAACGAAAAAGCCACAATAAACGACAATATCGACATTTTCAATTTCTTAAAATTCATAAGTCTCTTTCCTTAAAAAATTATATGCATATAAGTTGAAACAACCTACATGAACACAATACCACACATATCTAGTTTTGTCAAGTGTCTTCTACACTTTTGTGTGAAAAATTTCTAACACATGAGACAAAAATATCAAAAACATTTGTCATGGCTCTTCAACACTTTTGTGAGAGATTGCTTACACATAATCAATTGCCAAAACTATTGAAGGTGGTAATCAAGAGTTTAGTTTTTGAATTTTTGGGCAAAATTTGAGTTATGAAAACAAATCCTTTTGAAATAAAAACAAAGAATCCAATTGATTTTGTGATGAATTGGAATATGATTTATCCTAAATCTTATGATAAAAAGAAAGTTGATCCTTTCACTAAGTTGCGGATAATTTTAATGAACGGTACTGAATTTGAGAGTGTTTGGTTTTTGCACCAAATGGCAAGAACTGTCACTGACCATGACTTAAAACGAGAAATGGCACTCATTCGCAATAGCGAACAACAGCAGCAGAAAAGACTTGCATGTCTAAAGCCGCTTGACGAACATTTTTTGGAAACGACAATAGGTTATGAGCAGTTAGCAATTGAATTGACGAGTATTTTAGCACAAAATGAAACCGACAAAAATAATCTTGATTGTTTGAATTTGGCATTGCTTGAAGATTTTGACCATCTTTTTAGATTTGCAAATCTTTTGAAGAAAGATTTCAAAATTGAAGCGGAGACTTTACTAGGAAAATTAACGGAGGTTATGCCGGGGCGTCCAACAATTTCTGAACATCGCCATCCATATGACCAAATAAAGTATTCATTGAATTCAAAAAAGGCGGATTTAAATTCACGATTGACCGCCTCGATTATCACCGCAGCCGAGCAACAAACAATGAATTTTTATATGAATATGGCGGCAAATTATCCTTCCGATATCGGACGAAAACTATATGGTGAGATTGCGATGATTGAAGAAATTCATGTTTCGCAATACGAGAGTTTACTTGACCCTAATGCAACATTCCTTGAGAATTGGCTGATGCATGAGTATTGCGAATGTTATCTTTATCATTCAATGGCACAAGATGAGACCGACCCATATATCAAAGGCATTTATGAAGAACACTTTGAAATGGAAGTCAGTCATCTAAAAACTGTTGAAAGACTATTGAAAAAATATGAAAAGAAAGATGCTAGTTTGGTTTTGCCAAATTCCGACTTCCCAAAATTGTTGAAGTTTAACTCTAACAAAGATTATGTCAGAAAAGTTTTAAATGATGTTTATCTGACAAGTGATAGAGAAAAGTATATTGATGTCCGAAAATTAGACAAATCTGCCGACTTCTTTAATTACAACAAAACAGTCAATTCTGATGTCAAAGGCGTTCCAAGTCATGCTATTATTAATGAGAGTATTCACGTCTTTAACGGAACAGACTACCGCTATCAAGACTCTCCTCATCCTATAAAAGACTTAGACGATAGGAAAAAAGATAACACAAGTGTCGGACGAGAGTAAAAGAAATTGAAACAAAAAAAATGTCATGGCAATTATATCATGACATTTTCTATTTTCTACAACTCTTTCAAACTTTTTTCGATTTTTGCTTTTAGGTCAATATATTTTTGGAGTTTTTGTTTTTCTTCTTCTATTTTTTTAAGAGGGGCACGAGAAGTGAAACCGACATTGTTTAACATTCCTTCGGCTCTTTTTATTTCGCTTATCACCGCTTGCAATTCTTTTTCCAAGCGTTCTTTTTCTTTTTCAGTGTCGATTAGGTCATCTGTTTTAAGATAGACCACTCCTATGTTTGTGATTAGTTCACTGTATTTGCCGTTGGGTTTACTAAATTCTATTCCATCGCCTTGGGCTAATTTTTCGATATAGGGACTTGCGGACTTTAGAAGTTTTTCTTGTCCTTTTGCTGAGATTATATAGATTTTTGATTTTTTTGAATTTGGAACATTTAGTTCACTTCTTAGATTTCTTATGCCTTTTATTAGGTTCATGACTTCTTCAAAACCTTGAAATTCCTTTTTGTAGGATTTTTTTGTTTCCGGATAGTTAGAAATCATTATGCTCTTATGCTCATTATGAGGCAAATTTTGATATAGTTCTTCTGTTAAATATGGAATAAATGGATGAGATAGTTTTAATATTGAACAAAAAACGAAAAGAAGGACATCAGCATTCAAACTCGCTTTTGTTAATTCAATATACCAATCGCAAAAATCATTCCAAATAAATTCATAGAGTTTTGATGACGCCAAACCAATATCAAATTTGTCCATATATTTTGTGATGTCCAAAGTTGTTTGATTTAGTTTAGTCAAAATCCATTTATCGGCGATTGAAAGGTTTTTTTCATCAATTGATTTTTCTGCGTTATTTGAATGCATTCCAACAAATTTTGAAGCATTGACAATTTTGTTCATAAAGTTGCGGTAGCCTTCTAGTTTGTCGTATTGTATTCTTGTGTCACCGCCTGCCGCTATTCCGTTGACAAGAGAAAAACGCAAAGTGTCTGCCCCATATTTATCGATTAGTTCCAATGGGTCAACTCCGTTCCCTGCTGATTTTGACATTTTTTTTCCGTGTTCGTCCCGAACAAGTCCGTTGATATAGACAGTGTGGAACGGCACTTCGCTCATAAATTCGAGTGACGAAAAAATCATTCTTGCCACCCAAAAGAAAATTATGTCATAGCCTGTGACCAAAACATCCGTTGGATAAAAGTATTTCAGTTCTTCTGTTTTTTCAGGATAGCCTAAAGTTGAAAAAGGAAAAAGCGCGGATGAAAACCAAGTGTCCAAAACATCTTCATCTTGTTTGACTTTTCCGCCGCACGAACATTTTTCAATATGTTTTGCACTCACCACCATCTTTTCGCAAGAGGTGCAATGATATGCCGGTATTCTGTGACCCCACCATAATTGGCGAGAGATACACCAATCTTTGATGTTTTCCATCCAATGAAAATAAGTCTTTTCAAATCGTTTTGGCAGAAATTTCGTTTCTCCTGTCTTTACGCTTTCTATCGCTTTTCCCGACAATGGTTTCATTTTTACAAACCATTGCTTTGAAATCATCGGTTCAATTATTGTTTGGCAGCGATAACATGTTCCGACATTATTTTGGTGTTTTTCTGTCTTGACTAAAAGTTCTTGCTTTTTTAAAGCATCCACAATGCGTTTACGAGCCTCAAATCTGTCCATGCCACTATATGCACCATAAGACATTGTTCCGTCTTCGTTCATAACACAGACAGGCTCAATATTATGCCGTAGTCCTATTTCAAAGTCATTAGGGTCATGATAAGGGGTAATTTTTACTGCCCCTGTACCGAAAGATTTGTCAACATAGTTATCAGCGATGATGGGAATTGTTCGGTTTGTCAATGGAAGAGAAAGTTCTTTTCCAATCAATTTTGCATACTTTTTGTCTTTCGGATTAACACAAACCGCGACATCGCCAAGCATTGTTTCGGGTCTTGTTGTTGCAACTGTCACAAAACCGCTTCCGTCAATAAGAGGATATTTTATGTGCCACAAATGCCCCTCATTCGGCTCGTGTTCAACCTCGGCATCGCTAAGTGCCGTTTTGCATTCCGGACACCAATTAATAATTCGATTGCCTTGATATATCAAACCTTTTTCATATAGTTTTACAAAAACATCTTTGACCGCTTTTGAGCGAATTTCGTCCATAGTAAAAGCATGTTTGTCCCAATCACACGAACAGCCAAGTCTCTTCAATTGTTCAATAATTCTTCCGCCGAATTCATCGTTCCATTGAAACGCCCGTTCCAAAAACTTTTCTCTTCCAAGTTTTTCTTTACTCGTTCCCTCTTCAATCAACTTGTCAATAATTTTGACCTCTGTCGCAATTGAAGCATGGTCAGTTCCGGGCAGATACAATGCTTCATACCCTTTCATTCTTTTATAGCGTATTAAAACATCTTGAATAGTATTATTCAAGGCATGTCCCATATGCAACCGCCCTGTGATATTCGGCGGCGGCATTATGATAGTAAACGGTTTTTTGTCAGGGTTAACTCGTGATTTAAAGAAACCGTTTTTTATCCAATTGGAGTAGATTTTATCTTCAAATTCTTTCGGTTCGTAGTTTTTCATTTGTTTAGTTTATCACATTTTTCTGTCATTTGCAACTGGTTTGTCATTCGCTTTTGACGAATGACAAAAATTATTCCTGCTGTTATATAAGTTAACCCCAGCACTCCGATGACCGGATAGAGAAATCTGACAACTCCGCTAAAGCCCAGATTTGAGAGTGATATTGCAATCAACAATACCAAAATTGAAGAATAAAGACGATTTTTGAAAATATTGTTTATCCATGCAACCAAAGCGTTCATTGCTATAAACATTGTTGTTAGTATGCTGATTGCTAAAACTGCTATGACTATGATATAAATCGAAAGATGCATTTGCCCTGCTATGTAGAGAAGCGGCAATTCAACATTTGAAACATCATAGCGGTTTAGTGCTATGACTAAAAATAGTGTCAATATCCCAAGAAAAACTCCTGCAAGTGCGGAAGAAATAAACACTTCCTTTTTTGAAATTTTGCCCATCGTTGTCAAGACTGTTGAAGCAAGCAGCATGTTCATTGACAAATACAAAAACAAAAATCCTATCGTTTGAAACCCAAACACCCCATTTCCGTTACTAGAATATGAATCTCTTCCCTGCATTGAAACAATAGAAATTGCAACTAAAGATATGATGACAACAGGCATCAAAAATCGATTGACTTTCAATAGGCCTTTTGTTCCTGTGTAGACAATCAAAACACACAGCACCGCCGCAATCAGCGGAAAGACTATCGGGACATCTAAGAACATATTGCCAAGTGCCGAAAAGCCTGCAAACATAGCGCTTAGGACTATGAGCGAGTTAGCAAGCAAAAAACCATCACCCGCAAAGTGAGCCTTACCAAGCAGTGCTTTGTTAACAGTCGTTAGGCAATTGGTGTTTAATTTTGAACCGATGTGCAAAAACAACGAACTAATCAAAAAAATTCCCACTCCGATAAGCGGTGCAATGATGATACTTGTTGGTGAGGAAAAAAATGAAATTATTTCTCTGCCTGAGGCAAAGCCGGCACCAATTACAGACGAAACGATAAGCATTGAAATTGAAAAAATCTTCTTCACATAATATTTTATGAAAAGAGAGTTACTAAAATTACTTCAACTATAATTCATTAAGAATTTAATTGATTATTATCTTCAATCTCGACTGTTGATTTAAAAACAGAATCCGGCAAAAATACCGAAGATATTTGACCGTCATTTTCTTCTCTATATTTACATTTTGCTTTATGTCGACGAATTTTCTTTATAGTTTTAATTTTTACTACCAGCCCTAAAATTTGAAATGCAATTATTGGAAAAAGTGCTACAAATGCAATAAGTCCGAATGCATCCGCTAAAATATTTCCCCCAAGTGCATAAGATGCACCTATGCTAAGCGGCAGCAAAAACCCTGCCATAAGCGGTCCTGAGGCAACTCCTCCTGCATCAAAAGCAACTGCTGAAAACAATTTTGGAACAATAAAACTTAGTGCTATCGCTACCACATAGGCAGGAACTGCTATCCATAAAAAATTCACTCCTGTCATCACTCTTATCATTGACAAAGCAATAGCAACAGCGATAGCAGAACATAAGCAAATAATTGCTCCCAGTTTTGATATTCTTCCTTTTGCAACATGGGCAATTTCTTTTATTAGGACATAAACCGCAGGTTCAGCCAGTATCACAATAGCACCTAGTATAATCCCCGCAATAATAAGCATAAAATTGACATTTGAAGACGCTATATGGTAGCCAATAATTTGTCCCATCGGTAAAAAGCCTACAGTGACACCAATCAAAAACAAAGCGACCCCGATATACAAAAATAAAAATCCAAGCAAAATAGAACATAATTTTTTGAAAGATAATTTCAATGAGATAAATTGAAAAATCAAAAATATTGTGACTATTGGCGCTATAGCAATTAAAATCCTCAAAGAATAATTGCCTAACGCCGAAAGATACAATTCACCCATTTCCGATAAAGAACCAAAGTAGTTTATCACCCCTAAATTACCGGCATCGACATAACTATCTCCCACAATAAGTCTTAAAACCATTGCAGCAATAATTGCACCAAGCGGACATATTGCAATTAGTCCGAAATTATCGTCTTTTTTTGCATTTTTTTGAGCGGATGCAATTCCTACGCCAAGAGTCATTATAAACGGAACTGTCATTTCCCCCATCGTTGCTCCGCCCAAATCAAACGCCGTCGGAAGAAAGTCGTTCGGCACAAAAATAACGATGAGAAAAATTAAGAGATAGCCCCCTAAAATTATGTATCTAAAGCCAACTCTAAAAAACATTCTAACAAGTGCAAGTGCAAAAAAGACACCGACGCCAACAGATATTGAGACCAAAAGCGGCCAAAACGGCATTCCTGTCAGTCCGACAAGAACATGTGCTCCGGGTTCTGCAAGTGTTGCGACAGTCCCCAAAGTAATACCCACTATGACTAAAAACCAAACTTTGCGTTTTCTTTGAATAGTTGCACCAATTAAATCTCCAACGGGAATAAATGCTATGTCTACTCCTACTTTAAAAAACATTATTCCAACAATCAAAAGCATGCTTGATATAACAAAATTGATAATTAAACTAAGTGGAGAAGGCACAAAAATCAATGCAAAAATTGTTGCAACTATGGTTATAGGTGCAATCGTACGAATAGATTCCAGCAAATGTTTCTTTAAGTTTAGTTTCATAATATTTTGACTTTGTTTTAGTTTGTGTGGTTTTTTACACAAAAAAAGCAGAAGTTCACCTCCTTGGTGACTTCCGCCCTAAAGTCAAATTACCTTGAAACAATTATAAATTTATATAACTGCCAACCGCAAAATAATAAATATATTATATTTATAACATATACAAAAAAAATAATCAAGTGTTTAAATGAAAAATTTATTATTTTTTATATCATTTTGCGACTTATTGTATTGAATGTCTGTTGATAACTTTATCGTTGATTACCAGTTCAAATGAACATTTTAGAAAAGTTGCAGATTTTTCACACAAGATTATGCGAGATAGATAAATTTTCAAAAACTCCATAATCGCACTTGTTTTGTCCATGTAAATAAAGAGACTAATGACCTTTTTTTCTTTGTCGACTGTGAGAAAGTTTTTCTTTATTGCATTGTTAACTCTGTCATGAATATCGTTTTTGTCAAAACTTTTCCTGCGAACTCTTGTTCTGTGTGCATCTGCTTTGTCCGCAATAATTACTGCTGCTGAAACTTCACTAACCGGTGTTCCGTTTTCTTCTTCATGATTTCCGATAGCGGCTGTTATTTTAACGACCTCATCGGGCGACATTCCCATTCGGAGCAGCACCTCATAAGCCATTAATGCCCCTGTTAAGCCGTGATTGTGGCGATTAATCATATTGCCGATGTCATGCATATAGCCGCCGATTGCCCCTAGTTCAACAATTCTTTCATCATAGCCCAGTTCCTTCAAAATCATTTCCGCATTTTTGGAAACATATGTCACATGCCTCATTCCATGCTCAGTGTAACCCATAACTTCTAAATTGTCGTTTGCGGAATTAATTAAGGTTTGAATTTCAAGACATTCTTGAACAGATTTTAGTGTTATTTTTTTCATGTTGTTACTTAGTGTTCCACCAAACAAGAAAATAAATACAATAAGAATGTAGGAGCGATTAATAATCACCCCTACAGTTGTTTTTACGAGTTTTTTTTACATATATTTGAACATATAATTATTGCAGGGGCGACCAGTGAACGCCCCTGCAATAATCTCTCTTTTCATTATGTTCTTGAATAAAATCCGGTTGTGTCAAAAAGATGTTTTTTAACATTATTCAAAATCCAGCAGTTCTTCAATAAATTCTTTTTCTTCTTGGCTTGCGTTTTTGACAGCATCCATTTCAACTAAAAGTTGTGCAACTATTGTTTTTTGTTTGTCTGAATATTCCCCGTTAAGAATATCAAACAGTCCGTTAATACACTCAGGAACTTTCACAATCCTGTCTAACAGCAATGAGCATGGGTTTAACTCTTCACAGGAAGTGCCGACTAGAATACTGATTAATTCATCAATCTTTTCGATATTTTCAAAAAAGTTGAACGGAGTTATTCCGCCGAGTGCGTCAGAGGGAGTAGTTGCCCATTCGTTATAGATAGAGGGCACTAATGCCTCAAATTCAGAAACTGAGGAAAACTTGTCCTCATTTTCATTAAAGTAGTTAATTAGATGTGCTTCAAATAGTTTGTCGAAATCCAGTATCATATGTTTTGTCCTTTTTGTTTTTTAACGACTCTTTTTAAAGTCTTTTTTTTCTCCATGAATGGCTTGATTTGATTATAGTATAGCAAAAAATCGTCTTCTTTGCAACCGAATATTTCACAACAATCAGAAATTTCTAAGAAAATTTTATTGAGGCGTGAAGAATAGGCAATTACTGCCGCAATGGCATTAAGATGGTCCTTCGGCTTTTTTCTTTTTGTTAAGACAGTTGTCGCTTCAACAAACTTCTTAAACGCTTGTTTTAGTTTCTTTTCAAAATTCTGCTGAATGAATGCGAGTGATGCAAAAACAGTATTGTAGGCATCTATCATCGTTTTGTCTTGTGTAAACTTCGGAGTTCTTGCACTGAAAGATAGAAATTGATTATTAACAACAACATGAACAAATTGAGCGACACCTCGTTTTAGAATATTGAGAAATATTGTTTTTTTCAAATGCAACGGCTTTGTCGTGTCGAGTAAAAAGTCAGATACCATTGTATAGCCTATTGTCCCATGCTTTGACAAATAATCAGCCAAATATGCTTGCAAAGATGAATTTGAATTGAAAAAACCCCAAAAAACAGCATTCCGAAATTGAGCATTTTCAATCATCAAGGTTATAAACTCGCCTTCATCTTTAATGTCTTTTAGACCGCTTTCAACGATTTTGGTGAGTGATTTTTGAAGTTTTAGAGGCAAATCTACTGAAAGAGGAATTTTTGCAGTCGCCTCATCAATCAATTTTGCAAAAAAGAAAATATTGTAGTCATCAGGATACACAATGCAGGCTTTGACAATAGCATTTTTTGCGAGCGGCTTGTTCCCCAGTGCATAGTTAGCAAGAGCATTTAAAATGAGTATTTCTTTATCAAACTCAAATTCTTTCAATACCCTGTCGGAATATTTTTTGACACGCTGAGGTTCATTTTTTGTCGCTGACCTCATCGCCAATTTTGCATATGCATCAATATCGCAAAACTCTATCTTGTCAATGTGTTCAATAAGTTTTTGCGCATCCTCATTTTGTTCCAAAAACTCATATCCAAGCACCTTTGAAAGAAGAATATCCACATCTTCGTTGTTTATTTTATGTGCTTTTTCAAGATAGTTAATTCCAAGTTTGTAGTCTTTTTCGTCATAGGCAATAAGTGCCAAACACTTTATTGCATCCAAATACTCTCTGCTGTCCTCTTTTATATCGAGAAGTATTTTTTTTGCCATCTGCATGTCGTTTGAGGCAATCAGTTGCTTTGCGGCATTTAGAGTCTGCTCGCTTGTTGAGCCTCCGACAAACCTGATGGTATTTTGCTTTGTTACCTCTTCAATATCAATCGGTCCAAAGCCGTCCATCTCGTCGAGTATTCCTTTTTCTAATCCTAAGTTTAGATAAAATGCCGCTTCTTTCGGCATATCCATGATAATGAAGTTTTTGATAAGACAATAAAATATTTCATCATGTGAAAATTCATCTGATGCAATTTTGAAAAGTTCCTTGTTTGCCTCACGCAAAAGTCCCATTCTTGCATAAATCTCGCTTCTCTCAAACCTTATTCCCATTATAATGCCGTCAGATGGTCCAAATCGTGCGCTTTGAATGAAGTTGAGAAAATCAACACATGCCAAATTATACTTGTCTTGTGAAAAGCCCAAGCGTTCAGCACGAGACAAAAATTCAAGTCCCGCAATGTATTCCCCATTTTCGGCTTTTTCAATGCCTAAGTTGTAATAATGTTCGGGGTCAGTTTTAAATTTAGTGATTTTACCCATAAATTTGTAAAGTAAAAAGTAAAGATGAGTTGTTTTTCTAATTAAGAAATTACTAAAATATTTCTAACAATATTTTTCACTTTTCACCTTTAACTTCTCACTTAAATACTCACTTCTTATTTCTTTTTCTTTGTGATAAATTTGTAGTTTGATTTTGATTTTGGTTTGTTTTGAGTGGATGCGGTTGCTTCGACTATTTCGCCTTCTTCCAGAACAATTTGTTCACCTAAGGCGATGCGGCCGGAGTCCCCTGTAGATTCACTATCTTCTTCCCCATCCGCCTCATCGATTTCTTTCTTCACTGCTTCTTTTTCATCTTGTAGTTTCAAAAGGTCTGCTCGAGAGAAACTTGCCCCTAGAGGGGTTATGTTTGCTCCCTCATCAATGCTTGTTATATCTTCAATTTTCTTTTGCACTTTTTCAGTTTTGGCTTTTTCTTGTTTTTCTTTTTTCTCTCCGGCATCAGGTCTCATTCCTCTATTTTTTTCATAGCCTTCAATTTTGCCGTTAATAAACCTGTCAAATGCCCAGTGAGCATAAACTGTCCAAATACTAATAATATAAGAAAATCCAACCATCATAACAATCATCATTATCATTATGAAAAACATACCAAGGTTGCTCAAAAGAAACATGAGAACTATCGGTAAAGAACTGAAAATTATCATTATGATGGTTTGAGGAACAAGTCCCATTGCAAGAAAGAATGAGTTTTTTACAAGATTTAGGAATTTTTGCTTATAGGTTACTGCTTGTGTTGTGTAGAAAACCAACATCAATAACGCAATTGTAACTAAAATAACCGTTGCAATAACACCAATGACACTAAGTGCTGATGGCATAAGCCCGGCAGAATGTGCGGCAAGGTTCATCATCAATGCAAAAAAGAGAACCCCAATAACAAATCCGCCGATTAAAAAAGGCAAATAATTTTTTTTGATTCCACGGAAAAAGTTCATAAATACTGTTTGACCCTCTCCCCAAACTATTCGTCTCATGACATAAAATCCGCCGCTAAAACCAATGAAAAGAATAATGATGGCAGGAACAGTAAGAGCAAAAAGCATTATTTGTCTTGAATAAAGCAAAATAGACGACATTATCGCCAAATCCGGAACAACCGGCCAACCAACACCGAGATTACCTGAATGAGGCAGCATTTGATTGTCCATAACGCCGGTAAGAGCATAGTGAATTATCACCGCAGCCAAAGGAAGGGCGAATAAAAGCACCAAAATATTAAGTCTAAACATTACTCCGAGACGCCTTAGGAAAACATCTTTGAAAAGTGCGAAACGAGTTCCGGGAAGTTTGTCCGGAGTGAAATCTGGCAAGTTATCCTTGCCCATTGTTATTCTATAGATTAGTCCTTTCCTTTTCTGCATAGTGTTATTATACACTATTTTTTTAGGACATGCAAGCGATTTAATAAGTGAAAAATGAAAGGTTAAAAGTAAAAAATAATGGTAAATTGTTTTAAGTTAATTCTAACAATACTTTTTACTTTTAACCTTTCATTTTTTATTTAATCTCTTACTGCCACTATTTCCATTGAAACAGGGTGAATTAGAGCTGCATACATGTTTCCTTCCGGGGTCAAGAATGCGACATACCAATAAAAGCCTCCGGTGTTGTCAACAGGGTTTGCCATAAGGCGGACAAAAATTTCCGCATACAAAACACCGTTTTGAGTCATATTATCAATTTGCTTTTCAAGCCTGTTTGCTGCTATTGAAAGAGCCTTGTAGTAGTCAATCATATCCTCTGTCAAAACTGATTTAAGAATAATTTGTTTTTCTTCACCATCGCCCCTTTGAAGATAGAGAGTCATATCCTCCACTTCGGATAAATGATTGATGTTAGTTGAATAAGTTCTTCCAAAAGGATGCGGAACCATTTCTCCTCTAAACTCATTCTCACCGATTACAACTCGATAGGAAAATTCAACTGTTCCCATAAATTCATCCGGCTCAATCGTTATTAGGGTGAAATCTTGCATTCCTGTTGCCTTTCCGTCCAAAATAAAAGGCTCTTCCCTTTGTCCTGTTATCGCCTGAACTTTCACTCCGTCAATCTCGCCGACAAAGACATTAATGCGTCTTTCCGAAAGGCTACCCTCAAACCTTGAAACATTTATTCCGCATGCAGCAAAAACAAATGCGAAAGCAACAAGAAAAGTAGTTAACATAATTTTTTTAATTTTTTTCATAAAACAAAAATACCTCACACATAATCGTATGAGGTATTTTGTCGAAATATGACATTTTTAAAATCAATGTTTTTAATGATTAGACAGTAAAGGCAATTTCATAACGCGCCCATGTTGAAACGGAAATAACGAGTTCTCCTAGACCTGCGTTCCAAAGCAATTCTATGCCATAGAGAAGTTCGCCATTAATCACCTCAATTTCAAACGCTTGAACACCAATAGGAACTAAATCATAGGTTATTTGATGAGAAAACACATTGTTGCGATAAACTCTCAAAATATTGCCATTGACAACAAAACTAAACGACAGATAAAATGCTTGCCTTTCTTGAGCAAAACTCAATGCCGCCGCTGCGATGCTAGCGTAACTACCATTGTCGTATCTCTCATTGAGCACTTCATAGGCATCATCATGAAACGGAGAAGCATCATTATTGAAGTTTGCAACCAGTTGGTCTCTTAGCCAATTGACAAAAGGACCATTTGTTGCTCTATCCTGCCAACCTGTTCCGGCACCGGTTCCGGGAACATGAACCCAAACTTCATCAAAAGTGTAGGTGCCGTCTGGAATTGCAACTCCTTCAAAGAAAACTCTAAATCGAGGCGGGCCTGTAACCGGGACACCAAAAGTTGACTCAACGGGAACAAGTTCCAAAATACTATCAACTGCATGGTATATAAGTTCTGTTCTTGCAGTTGCAGGCATGTTGCCAAAGAAGAAAGAACTGAGGAATGTGTTATTTGGGAAAACAAGCCTATAGGTGTTTGGAGCAATTGCTTCCAAAGTGTAGGTTGTTGTTCTGTTGAGAGGGAATCCGCCCGGAACAGTAACTGGGTTAGCCGCCAGAGGATTTTGCCAAGATATTTGATTTCCGGATATTGTTATGATTGAGTTTATAAAAGTATTAGTCGCAGCAGTAGCACTATCATTTGCATTCGGTGCATCGGGATTCGCCATGATAGACTGTATAGCAGCGGCAACATGCGCCGGTTGACCAATAAGCCAATTAGCAGCCTGCCCCCAATATTGACCCCAAATCACGAACATGTTAAAAGAATACTCTCCATCACTGATAGTAGCTCTTATAACAACATCGTTAGTCAAATCAAATGTGAAACTTCTTTGATAAACAACAAGCATATGCCCAGAACCGCTGAATCCAACTGCTTTGACAATAACTTGGTCGCCTTCTTCTAAAAGAGGTTGAATAGCAGCAAGATAGAACTGTGAATTGCGAGTAAGAGTAATCAGTTCTTTTTCAGTATCGCCGTCTCTTAGGATATAAATTTCAAAAGCCAGATAGTCTCCGTCAAAATCCCAACTTAGCATATTTTCGTCTCTATTAACATCATTAAATTCTCCATCAAGAGTTCTCAGGTTTACTTCAAAAGCAAATATTGTATAGGTACTTGGCATATAACGAGTTAAAACACCATTTGAATAGAAACCATATCCAGTAATTCCCGGCGGCGGTAAAATTTGAATTCTTAGGTAATGAACTCCATTTTCACTTAACAGCAAATTAGCGAGATCAACCACTCCCATCGCAATGGTTGGCTGTTGCTGAATTGCAAATCCAGCACGCTGAACAACAAACTCAAACTCACCATCATTCATTGAAGGAGTGTTTAGGTAGACTCTGTAGTGAGTGCCGGCCATTTGAATCCATGAGATATCGTAATATCGGTCAAAATCAATTTCAACAGGAGTTAAAACACCCGGCACAGCAAGGTCAGTAATAGTCAATGTATAGAAATGATCCCCTGAAACAGCATTAGCAGGAATGTTCCAAAAGTTTGTGCCGTCTCCGCCGATTAGTGCTGTATTTCCGTTAGTTGCCGTCACCTTGAATTGGTGAACTCCAACAGCAAGAGGGAACAAATCAATATTAGGATTCGCTAAAGCAAGATATATAAAGACACCTGCAGACTCATCATCTCCAGTGAAGAAATGAACCCATGTTCCGTTAACATAAATATACGCTCTGTATTCAACTGCACCATCAACCACAGACCATGTTAATGCAGGTCCTCTCGGATCATTTGGAACAACAAAACCAACAGTTTCAGGAGCAAACATTGTTGTTGAGAAATGAATAACAACAGGTTCGCTTTCAACGCTTGCATACCAAGTGTCACTCGCTATTGTTCTTTCGTTCGCACGAACAGTTATTGAATATCTTCCTTGAACAGTTATTAAAGGACGAAGGTCAAGGCTGTTTGTTGAGACAACATGAGTAGTGAATGCATTTGTATCAGTGTTTGTAATGGTAACAGTCCATGCATTTGCATTAAGAGGTCCTGTCCATGATAAAACCATGTTATTGCTAACATCTAAGAAAACAGGCGGATGGAAAGGCTGATTAGATGGTTGAGCAGTCATAACAAAGGAAACAACAGCACTTGCACGAGATTCGAGCCATGCCCACTCATCATCAACAAACACTCTTCCGCCAACTGCAATAACTTGAATTTCTCTTGAACCTATTTCCAAGCCAAACAGATTTAAGTCAATTGAAGTTCCGCTCACTGTTGCGATGTTCACTCCGTCAACATAAACTCTGTAGGAAGTTGCATGAGGAACTATGTTCCATGATGCAATTAGAGTTGCTGCATCAACAGTGACAACAGGAACATCTAGTTGGTCATCAAACTCTCTGCCGAAAATAACTCTATAAAAGTTTCCATGCGGAGATCTTGAAGTTATTCCCGTTACAGGACTTAAAAAAGAGTATTGAGAATTGAGTATCAAACGATTATTAACAGCGTCATATAAAAGGAATGCCAAACCATTAGGCTGAGGACCTACTATACGACCTTCAAAACTTGCCAAATAACCGTTAGCATGTATTAGAACTCCATAAAGACCGGTTGAGAGTTCAACCAATTCAAAAGTAGCAACCCTAAAATTTTGAGTACGAGGCATAAACCATGCAATTTGCTGACCAATGATGATAAAAAACGATTGGGTGTTATCACTAATGTATTGAACTTCGTTCAAGCCGTTAATAGGACTTAAAACTGTTGCCAAGGCTGCATTTTCGATTGAACGCCAATTTGAAACAGCGGGAGTGTCATTTCCTCCCCAAAATTCAAATCCGCCAAAATCAAACACTCCTTGTTCAATTGTTCTCACCATTTCGGCAGTATATTGAAGGTCAAAAAGTTGTGAATTATTTGGTATTGTGAAACTATCACGCAATGTTCTTGTTATACCATCGCCTCCTGCAACTTCATCACCAATAATTAAACCGTCATTTTCTCTAACAGAAGCAATAAAACCTGCTTGATGAGTCCATGACCAATAAATATCTATTGTCATTCCTCTAAAATCATCTAAATGAACCCTGCGATGTTCTGCGTTCGCATCGTCAGCAACATTAATTCTTTGGGTTGCATCTCCGAAGTGAATATAAACCGCTAAAGTAATTTCAGGAGCAATATCGCCAAAAGATATTATTGAATAGACAATTCTTGTGTTTAAAGAAATTATGCTGTCAACAGTGACAAAGAATGCATAAGAAAACACGCCGTCTTCATAATCAATTCCGGTGGTTATAAGGTTTCCGTTGATGCGAAGTTCTGAGCCAAACAACTCTTCAAGTTCCCAAGAAATAATAACCTCTGTTCCTTCTACCAATCTTGTCAGCATTCCGATTGAGCCGTCTTCGGTTTCTGCTGAAAAATATTCAAAGCCATGTCCAAATTGAGTGATTGACACAAGTCTATATGCAACAACATCAAGTGAAAACACCGGTGAAGTTCCAATCAAAACAGTGTGAGTTCCGACAAGCGCTTCTGAACCTATCATAATTGTTGCATCAAAATGTGTTTCAATATTAACAAAAAGTGTCAAAACAGTTCCAACAAGAACCGGATGAGTTCCTGAGTCTACTCTGATAGTTCCGCCTTCACCATTGCTAAAGGTTGCATAAAATTCTTCAATTCCTTCACTTGGCAGCGCCGCTATGACAATTGACACAACTCTTTGCTCACGAGCAGTAAGAGTATCTCTATGAACTCCGACAGCAGTCCTTTCTTCATCACCATGCAAATTATTATAAGCCTGACGAGCATTTTGAATTCTTTGAATATCAGCGTGAACAAGAGCGTTCTCAGCAGAAATCAAATTAATCAAGTTTATGACATTTTGAACACGCATTTCAGAATGAATGACTGCAAGAGCGCTCGTTGCATTCGCTAATCTTTGTTGAACTTCATTCGGAACTTCATTCCAAAGTCCATAACCCTCTAGGGTTTGACGAGATAAGTCAGCCGCATTGATAGCCGCTTCATGCGCAATAACCACAGGGAAAACTAACGCATTGATTTGATTGATAACTGATAAGACAAGAGCCTCTTCAACCGCCGTAATCGCAGCCTCAGCCGCAACCAGCATTGCTAAAACATCAGCAGGAATTAACGCTTGTTGATAGTCAGTAAGTCCTTCAAAGTCAGCACGGGCAGCAAGAACAGCAGGACGATTTAACATTGTCAAAGTTTCAATATCATTAATGTCTCTGATTCTGCCGATAAGACCGTCGACTGCATTTGAAATTTTGATAATCGGAACACCGACACTAAATTCACTTGTGACGAAAGTAAGATTTTCCGCTTCCACCACTCTGCCGATTGCACGAACAGACACCAAATGAACAGTGTCTTCTGCAAGAGCATTAAAGCCGGGGATAGTTGTCAAATTAAGACTAGGAGTCGGACTTGCCGTTACCGGATGAATCATTGTGCCTGTTCCGATTCTAACTTCATATCCGCCGGAATTAGCAACGGAACTCCATGTTGCAACAAAAAGGTTGTTAACCGCTAGGTTTTGAGGAGTAAGCAAATTTATAACAGCAAGTGACCAAACCGCCCTAAGAACAAGATTTCCTCCTGCAGGCGTCTCATGAGATGACCATGGAAGTTGTCCTGTCAAAGGCTCTCCGACAGTCACCCCTCCGACAACAATCATCCAACCGTCAAAATTATAATTCGCTCTTGTTAGAGTTGGCAGTGAAAAGGTTTGACCCTCTTCAACTTCTCGTGGGTTTTCCGGCACAGTCACAGTCTCAACGCCTGTTTCAAATGTGACGGTGAAAGTTGTCTCATTGCATGCCGTAAACATAAAAACACTTAGTGCAAGCACCAACGCAACAGCAAAAACCGTCAACAACTTTAAGGTTTTCATTTTTTTCATTTTTTTCTCCTTTGCGTCAAGCGACGCTCTTGTCACAATCATTCAACTTGAAAAACATTTCTTTTCATTAGTGTATATAGTTTTTTCAAGGTTGTTGAATTCACCATGATTTGAAATATGTATATAGTTATTATGCATAAAAATCATTTAAAAAAATACGAAAAAACTGATAGCGAAAAACCACCAATCTTGACATATATTTAATTAAAATGTATTAAGTGACATAATAACGCTAAAATAGTATACCCCACAACAATCTATTTGTCAATGTTTTTTAAACAAAAACCTATTGTTTTTTTGTTTTTACTTTGTTAACATTTTATCCATAATACCATATTTCTTTTTTTAAAATGCTTTCTATTTGCAATCATCTAAATATCAACCCTAAACAAATTCAAGCATGGGCAGGTCATTCGAGTATCTTAATGACTGTTAGATTTTTGATAAAAAGACAGCACAAGTCCCATTTTGGAATAATTACGCCGCCTAAAAGATGAATTCGGAGTGTAGAACACGCCTTTTTTATTTTTTTCATTAGAATGCATCTCACTTTGTATCTCACTTTAAGCGTGTGCGGTCAAAAAATTGTCTAAAAAGACCCTATTTTTGCCTTGACATGGGGTTAAAAATGGTATATAATAGCCTAGTCATCGTGCGAAGGTGGCGGAATGGCAGACGCGCACGCTTGAGGGGCGTGTGGTAACAACCGTATGGGTTCAAGTCCCATTCTTCGCACCACAAAAAAACACGACGGAACGAAATGTGTTCTGTCGTGTTTTTGTGTTGTCATTTTTCTTGTTTTTAATATTTTAGAATTAAACCAAATCAGTATAATTTCCAACACTATACCCTTTCGCCTCTAACTTTGGGAGAAGTTGCTCTAACATTTTTGGTGTTCCTGAATTTGAAATGTGAAGGAGTATTATTGCACCCGGATGAACACGAGAGGCAATTTTGTCACTGCTTTTTGCTGCGTCTATCGGTTGCTTGCCCCAATCAACTATTGCAACGCTCCACATCATTGTTTTTAGCCCCCTCTCATTCGCAACTTTCAAAGACCTGTTGTCAAATCTTCCTGACGGCGGTCTGAAAAAATGCATTTTGTGGTCGGGATATTTCTCATAAAACTTTTCATCAAAGTCCGCAATATCTTTTGTTATTCCATCAACTGATAACTTCGGCAAATCTTTGTGCTTATCTGTGTGGTTTCCGATATTGTGACCGTCCGCAATCATTCTGTCAACCAGTTCCGTTTCCTTGAGATAGTTGCTGCACAAAAAGAAAACCGCCTTAATGTCATGCTTTTTTAAAATGTCCAAAACCTTATCAGTATACCCTGCCTCATAACCCAAATCAAAAGTTAAATAAACCTTCTTCTCTTCTGTCTCTCGAATGAAAACCCCGTTATTGTCATGCAAAACTTTTTCCGCATCATATCCGGCAGTCGGCGTCTGCTCCTTAGTGTTAGGATTTATCCCCCAGTCAATCGGACTCATGGCATTTGCTGATATTATCGTGAAATTCAAAAGACACACCATCGCCAAAGCAACAGCAACAACAATCATCATTTTTTTAATATAAGTTTTCATGAATATAATATGTGTTATTTCATTTCCTAAAATTCATAAAATTAATATTTACAATGTTCGTGCGACAGAATATCACTCATGCAATCATCACACCACTGTCTGTTGTGGTCGCACAAACCGCTGCCCGCTATTCACACGCCCGCTGCATTCCTAGCGATGTGTGCATAAAACATATCGTCAAAAGAAAGCAGTATTTCATTCTGCCCAGTGGCTGAATCTCAGAGCCCTTTAAGAAAAAATGCCATTTCCCTCCTCCTAATTTTGTTGAATCAGAAAAGCGACTCTCAAAATGAAAACCGCTCTAAGTGTTGCTATGTATTTTATGTAATTACCTTAGTTCATTATTTTTTTCAATATCTTCTTTTATGTGACCAATTTGACTTGTGTCTCTTCTTTTTATATAGCGATTAGTAATTTCAGATGCTACCAACAATATTAATGGAACAAAAAGCAAATATCCTCCGGCTCCTAGTCGCGTATAAGTATATGGACACCAAAAAGCGGGACCTATGCCAGTGCTAAATGTCAAAGCGTATAAAAAATTAAATATTGCAACCGCACTAATCAGCACAACTACACCATACACGATTTTGCGCACGACTGTTACCTTGCCGTTGCCTGTTAGAATTTTTATCGAATAAAACGCTACAGCCCCTGCTGCCAAAATACTTGAGAAACCAAGCACTATAACAAAACCTTTAATCGCAGACCTGCTAAATCCTCTGCTAACAAAGTGCGTGAAAAAGTTTTCTAGCCACGGGTCTCCCCAACCACCTTCTCTTCTAGTATCTATTGAAACCATTGGCAATAGCAACTCAAGAATAATCATAAGCACCACCACCAATTCTAATCCACCATACAACATCTTTTCTTTGCTTTGCGGTTGTGCCTGCTTGATTTCCTCTTGACCGCTAGGCGATTTTTTTCTTTTAACCAAATAAATGACGCTCGCAACAATTAGTTCTATAAACGATAGGGATAATAAGAAAATACCCACATATGGAAAGGCAAAAAAGCGCCCAGGCCAACCGTGTCGCTCACAGTCGACAGGACACCACCACGCTCTGTTATAGCCTATGCTAGAAAAAATCCATAAAATTAGAGCTATAAAAGTAATCGCATAAGTTGAAATAACCAATATTTTTGTAGCCCTTGTTGCCTTAGGGTGCTTGAATTTATTGCATATAATAAAACCCAAAACTAAGCACGCTGCACCTAATATAAAACCCACTAACCCAAAAGCCGCTGCTATATTAAAAATAGTCATGTGGCTGTAGTAAGATAAAACTCTAAATATAGTGATACTGTCTTCCCAATACCACCAACCAAAACTAATCATTGGCATACAAAAAGCAACGACTAAAAATGCACCTAGCATCATCGCTCTTATTCCGACTCTATTTTTAGGCTGCGGCTTGCCCTTTTCTTTATTCTTCTATTGTATTGTTTTCTGTCATAGGTTTTTTCCTCCCTTGTAACAAAACACTATCGCCATAGACTGTTGCCCTCTGCTAATAATACAAATGAGACCTTCGTAGATATTTTGACTTTATCGCTATAATTTAAAGTACAGTGCACTGGCACCATTGTTTTTTTACTATCTGCACACTTGGACACAATATTTATCGATATCTACTTCAACTCCAAAAAAGTTACTCCTCTGTCGCCTTCGCCGTAGCCGCCATAACGGACTGATTTTATTGATTTATGCTTTTTAAAATAGTTTTGAACTCCAATGCCTAATGCGCCTGTTCCTTTTCCATGAACTACTTTTATGTGAGTTATGTCTGACATAATAAGCGGCTCTATCATTTCTATTGCCTCAAAAACAGTTAGTCCCAAAACTTTTACTTCTTCTTCCTTGCGGACTTGCTCGGTTTTATCGGGGGAATGTTTTGGGGATTTTTGATATTTGTTTTGTTTTTGTTTTTTTTGAGTTGGCGAAGAAACTAATGCTAAATCAGTCAATTTTACTTTTGTCACAACACTTCCGCAAATGACTTCCGCTTCTTTCTTCCCTTTTTGATAAGATTTAATCTCGCCTGTCGTTCCGAATTTTTTCAATATTACTTTTGAACCAACCGCTAGATTGTTTGGGTCAACTTCTTTGTGCTCAACTTCCTCTTCTTGCTCGTCATCCTGTTCCAGCAGAAACTGTTTATCCTCGATTTTTCTTTTTAGTTGCCTTGCCTTGAATAGTGCTTCCTCGTCATTCTTTTTTTGCAACTCTTTCATCTCATTCATTATCTCTTCTACTTCAAAAAGTTTTGAAGACACTATTCTTTTTGTTTCTAATTGAGCAGTTGATTTTATTTTTTCAAGTTTTTCTTCTAGTATTTTTTTGTCTCTTTGAAGTTTTTCGCTCTCAGTTTGAGTTCTCTTTGCGACTGCCCTTGCCTCTTCAAGTTCTTCTAAAGCCTTTGCTTTTGCTTTTTGTGCTTTTTTCAAAACTTCTTCAAATTGGACTTGATTTTTATCAAGCGAGTTATTTGCTTCTCTCAAAATATAGTCATTAATCCCAAGAGTTGATGCGATTTTGAGAGCATTTGAAGTTCCCGGAAGCCCGACAATCATTTTAAAGGTTGGCTTTATCGTTCCTTCATCAAACTGCATGCTTGCGTTCATCAGTGTTTGAGATAAAAGTGCGTATTCTTTCAACTCCGGATAATGCGTTGTCACAACCGCACTCGCCTTCATCAATTCAAGATATTTTATTATCCCTTTTGCAAGTGCAACGCCCTCAATTGGGTCTGTTCCTCCGCCAACTTCATCAAGAAGAATCAGACTTTTATTTGTCAAATTATTTGTGATATTGACGATATTAACAATATGAGATGAGAATGTTGAAAGAGCGTTTTCAATGCTTTGCTCATCGCCGATGTCGCAATATATGTTGTCGAAAATTGATATTTCACTTTCCTCTTGACACGGAATCTTTAAGCCGATATAAGACATCAAACACATTAGTCCCGTCGTTTTTAATGCAACTGTTTTTCCTCCGGTGTTCGGACCCGTGATTAATAGCATTTTGTAGTCTTTTCCGAAAGCAATACTAACCGGCACGACTTTGTTTTTTTCAATCAAAGGATGTCTTGCCTCTTTCAAATCAACAATCCCATTCTCGTTCAATACAGGATCAATTCCTCTAATTTCTGTCGAATATGCACATTTTGCAAACACTATGTCTGACATAACACACACATCTTGACATGTTTTAAGATTTTCTGCCTCACTTGCAACAAACAATGTCAACTCTTTTAAAATGCGTTCTATCTCCTTTTGTTCAGAAATTTTAACGCTTTTGATTTCATTGTTCATTTGAACAACTTGCATCGGTTCAATAAAAACTGTTGAACCTGTTGCCGATTGGTCATGAATTAATCCCGGGATTTGATGACGAAATTCACTTTTTACCGGCAAAACAAATCGCCCGTCACGAACTGTCACAATGCTGTCCTGAAGATATTTTGAATAGGTTTGTGAACGAGTAAAACTATTGACTTTTTCTTTAACACTGTTGTTTAACGATCGCAGTTTTATTCTCAATTCTTTTAATTTTGAACTGGCATCGTCTTTTAGAGCATTTTCATTTTCAATCACATCATCAATCGCTTTTTCCAGTTTTTGATTTATCTCTGCCCTATTTGCAATATTTTTCAATTCGGCAATATCTTCACCGCATGATGAAATTTCTTTTTTAGCAATTCGACATGAACGAAGAAGTCTTGCAACTTTCAATAACTCTGGCGGTGATAAAATTACCTCAATACCAGCCTTTTCCAAAATATCCGTTGTGCAATCAAATGAAACAATCGGCGAAAGATTATATTTCTCTTTCACTAAATATGCCTCTTTTGTCAACTGCTGCAAAAGAAGTATTTCGTCTCTGTCTGTCGAAGGGCGGCTTTTTAGTATTTCATCCTTAGAAGGAATGGACACGACATAGTTTGATAAAATTTCCAAAACCTTATCAAACTCCAAAATTCTGCACGATCTTTCATCTATCATATAAACATTATAACACAAAATTAAAAATAAGTCACGCAATATGACTTGAATATTCAATGTGTTTTTACAAATACTACTTATGGAAATTTTTATATTTCTGGGCAATTTTACTTCAAAAATCGCTTGGAGACACGAATTATGTCAGATATACTATTACACCAAGGGAGTTTTTGTGATTTTCTGAGTTGTGAAACTAACTTAAAAAAATCGCACTCACCCATAATGAAAAAAACAAAAAGAGTCGGTCAAACTCTTATCTTTCACAATAACCCGAAAATTATTTCAGGAGCGTCCGTTGTTGCAAAAAGAGAAAGTGAAGGACCTATCGGATTATTTTTTGACGAAATATCAGACAACTGCAAGCAAGACAAGAAGTGTTTTGAAAAATCGGAAATTCGCATGATGACTCGCTCGATTGAGTTGGCACTTAACAAAACTAATTTGAGATTAGATGATATTGATATGTTTTTAGCCGGAGACTTGCTTAATCAAATAACGACTTCAAGTTTTGTCAGCCGTGAATTGTCACTTCCCTTTCTCGGACTATATAGCGCTTGCTCAACCTTCACAGAATCTTTAGCGCTTGGCGCCATGATGATTGACAGTGGATTTTATGATAATATTCTGTGTTCAACATCAAGCCATTTTGCAACAGCCGAAAGGCAGTATCGTTTTCCTTTGGAGTTCGGCAATCAGCGGCCGCCCTATGCACAATGGACAGTGACCGGAAGCGGAAGCACAATATTGTCAAATAAAAGTAATGATATATATGATGAAAACATTTTCATAACAAGCGCAACTATAGGCAGAGTTGTTGACTTCGGCATAAAAGACATCTCAAACATGGGAGCGGCAATGGCGCCTGCCGCACTCAGCACTTTGATGTCTTTATTCAAAAACACAAACACGACTCCTACTGACTATGATTTAATAGCAACCGGAGACTTAGGAAAACTTGGCTCAGATATTTTAAGACAATTAATGAATGAGCAAAACTATGACTTAGGGCAAAACTATACTGATTGCGGAAATTTAATCTACAATGTCCATCAAAAATGCTACCAAGGCGGAAGCGGCGCAGGGTGCAGCGCAGCAGTTTTTAATTCTTTTTTGCTGCAAAGATTAAGAGACGGAAAATATAAAAAAATCATATTGGCCGCAACAGGCGCTTTAATGAGTTCTCAAACAAGTTATCAAGGCGAAAGCATCCCCGGCATTTGTCATGCGGTTGTGATTGAGAGGAAGTAATGTTTTTATAAGGTACGGGCGGCAGATTGCAGCCCCTACAGTTAATTCGCAACCATAAAATAAAATTGTAGGGGCGGCAATCTGCCGCTCGCACCTTATGTTTTAATATGATTTAAATAAATTTCCCGTATTATGTCACACATACTACTAAAAAAACCTAAAAAAGGAGCAAAAACATGGTCATTCAAAATAAACTATTATTGTATTTAGTTGTCTTTGCAGTTGGCGGCACACTTTGTGCTGTTGCACAACTTTTTGTTATCAAAACAAAAAAAATAACCCCTGCAAGAATTGTTGTCGGCTTTTTACTTGTTGGGATTTTGCTTGAGGCATTCGGACTATTTCAGCCAATGAAGGAGTTCGCCCGCTCAGGAGTCACTATTCCGATAATGGGATTTGGCGCATCCTTAGCCCGCGGTGCAATCGACACAGCAAGAGAAGTAGGTTTTCACGGTGCTTTTGCAGGTGGACTAATAAAAACATCTTATGGCATAGGTGTTGCCGTCATCTTAAGCATGATTGTCAGTTTGTTTTTCTTTTCAAAATCAAAATAATCGGACTACGAAACACAAAAAAACCAACAATAAAATTTAAGACTCTTTTAAAACAACTTTCAAACAACAAACAAATAAAATTGCAGAGGAAATATTTTGTTTCCACTGCAATTCTTAAGTGCATCTCATTATTTTATATCTTTACTCGTTAGTTAAGGCACCTCTCACAATTCACCTTGCAATTATGCTATGCTCGCACTCTTTTTATTTCTGCTCCTAGTGCTTTTAAGTCGTTTTCAATTTTATAATATCCCCTATCAATATGATGCACATCTTCGATAATACTCTCACCATCTATACCAAGAGCAGCGATAGTTAAAGCGGCGCCTCCTCTTAGGTCTTTGGCTGCAACTTTTGCAGGATTGAGCATCTTTTTTCCGTTGATTATCATTTCTTGACCTTTATATGACAGGTTAGCACCGAATTTTATCAACTCATCCGCATAAGCAAATCTATTCTCGAATAGCGTTTCTTTTATTACGCTCGCTCCTTTTGCAAATGCAAGCATTGCCCCGAACTGCGGCTGAACATCTGTAGGAAAGCCCGGATATGGTTTTGTTTCAATAAAAGATATCGGTCTTAAGTTTCTTGGAGAGCGGATTTTTATATAATTTTTATAATGCTTCTCATGGAAATATCCTGCGTCTCGATCATGTGCAATCAAGTTTACCCGCGACTCTCGACTTAGGTCACTATAGGTCAAAACTTCGCAATTAGTTTGGAGCAGCACCTTAATCATTGCACTCAAATATTCGCTGTTGATATTTTTTAGTGTTATCTCACCCCCTGCAATAGCACATGCCGCAAGATAAGTTCCTGTTATTATTCTGTCGGAGATTGGACGATACTCTGCTGTTCCCAGTTCTTTAACTCCATGAATATAAATTGTTCCCGTTCCTGCTCCAAGCACTTTTCCGCCAAGCGATTTTATGAAATTGGCAAGGTCTATTATTTCAGGCTCTCTTGCCGCATTGATGATTGTTGTTGTGCCGTTGGCAAGTGCCGCCGCCATCATCAAATTTTCAGTTGCTCCGACACTTGGAAGTGATAGATAAATTTTTGTGCCTTGCAGTCCGCTTCTTTTGCACTTTATTGTCTCCCCTTCTTGCTTAATTGAAACACCCAGTTTTTTCAAGCCCACAATATGAAGATCTATTCCTCGAGTTCCAATATTACACCCCCCGGGCATATATATTGACGCTTCTTTAAATCTTGCCAGCAGCGGCCCTAAGATGAAAATTGATGCCCTGATTTTTTGTGTCAATTCTTTTGAAACTAACTTGGGGCTGACATCTTTTGCATTAATAAAAATGTCGCTCCCGCGAAATTCGGCAATACCGCCTAACTCGCGAATAATTTCAAGAAGATTTTCCAAATCCGTCAATCTCGGACAGTTTTTCAGCAAAACATCTCCGCTCGTCATAAGTGAGGCAGAAATAATAGGTAGTAGTGCATTTTTGGCAGAAGAAATTTCAATTTCACCTTTTAACTTCTTTCCGCCATTGACAAGAAAAAATTCGCTCATATTCCAGTGTATGAGCGAATTAAATTTGTGTGAATTTTATATAGAAACAGCAACTTTTCACTTGTTTTCTCATATATTATGTCTGACATACTTTCAAAAAAATCATGTAACTCTTCCAAAAATCAGCAAATGAATTATTCCTACTAAACTCGAAAAAACTATGCCGCTAACCAGAACCGGGCCTACTATGTTGAATATTTTAGTTGTAGTGCCGAAAATAAAACCTTCTGATTTAAACTCGATCGCAGAACTGCTCATTGAGTTTGCAAAACCGGTTATCGGCAAAAAAAGCCCCGCTCCGCCAAATCGCCCTAATTTATCATAAACGCCAAACGCAGTAAGCAAAACAGCAAGAGCAATAACTGTCATAAGAGTAATGTTGCCGACCATTGCCTGTTCCATGTTCGGAAACAAAAATGCAAATAGTGTTGCAATGAGTTCCGCAACCAAACAAGTTAAACCGCCAATCCAAAAACTATGGAAAAGAGACTTTGCAGTGTTGGTTGTCGGCGAAACTGCATTCACATATTTTTCATATCGTTTGTTTAGATTTTTTCTTGTTTCTTCCATCAGCCTCTCTCGCAGGTTTTACAAAAATTTCTTTTTCTTCCACATTAAAAAAAATGGGAGCATTCAATTCATTCCGAATTAGCATACTCCTAGTTTTTGTTATATTTTGAAAATTTATACAAAGAGCATTTTTGCTTGCTTGCAATAGCAAAAATACGACGACACAAAAGATATTAAAATGTTTAATACCTTTTTATTTTCATTCTAATTAACTCTACATTTACACCTAATCTCTACCTGTATGTCTCAATCAAATGTGAATTTTGTTTTAATTTTTGTTTCATCTGCTTTGGGTCTTGACAATATATCTCGAGAGTATTCCAAAAGTTTTTGGAGTGGTCTAGGTAATAAGTGTGGGACAATTCGTGCAAGATGACATAATCAATAATATCAATAGGCAAAAGAATCAAGCGAAAATTTAGTTTGATGTCTTTTCTCCAATCACAACTTCCCCACTTTTTTTTTGCATTTGTGAGTGTTAATTCGCCATAATTTATTGAGTGCAGATTTGAATAATAATTCAGTCTTTCTTGTAAAAATTCAATCGCATAATTTTTTAGATATTTAACAACTGCGTTCATTTTCTTTTTTTCATCAGAATATTTTTTTGGGACAAGCAATTTATTTTCAGTCAATTCGATTGTTTTTTTCAAATCCGACAACTCAATATTATATTCATTCCCGAATAATAAAACTTTATTCAAGTTGTTAATTTCATCAATTATTCCTTTCGTGTTTTCAAAGTTTTCTAGTTTGCCTCTTATCCAATCCACTTTTGAAACAACAAACGCATCAACTTTTTCAGTTGGAAATTTTAGCGGTGCATAAACAACAACTTCCCCATTCTCAATTTTTAGGACTAATGTTTTTCTTCTTTGACGCCTTAATCTGTAGGTTATTTTTTCCATTCAACATATATTATATCACAATATTAATTCATTTGTCGACAAAAATATAGTGAAAAATTGTTTGACAAAGAAAAAAAATTATAGTATAATTATGTCAAGAGAATTGTGTGCTTATGAATTTTGCTCATATTATGCGTGATATAGCACATACGAACTGGAGAAATAGATGTTAAATACTATCAACAGCGACCTTATCAGAGGTAATATCAACACCATTATTTTAAAGGCACTTTTTGAAGGCGACAGATATGGCTATGATATTATCAAAGAGATTGAACAAAAAAGCAGCGGTCAATACAAATTAAAACAACCCACTCTTTACAGTTGCCTTAAAAGACTTGAAGTTCAAGGCTTTGTTCGTTCTTATTGGGGTGCAAAAACTGTCGGCGGAATCGGCGGCAGAAGAAAATACTACACTCTCACCGATATGGGCAGAGAGATTTTTTTGAAAAATCAAACGGACTGGGAGTATTCAAGAACTGTTATTGACCGTCTTATTTCGGACAAATCATATGATTTGGCGAACTTGAAAACTTTCGGAAACGAAGAATTGATTGAAGATAGTGAAAACACGCCTGATATTGACTTAGAAGGCGAGTTTAATGATGAGAGTGCCTCTAGTGAAAACGCAGAAAACAGTGTTGAAGAAGTTGCACTGCCGCCTGTTGAAGAAGATTTAGTCATGGACATGAGTATGGTTATTTCAGATGTTGCAAAAACTATTCACGCTGAACACACTTCTCCTCCGCCAACTCAAAACGAGAATTCAACAACCATCAATATCAACAACTACATTGACCCCTCAACCCTCATTAAAGACCTTTTTAATAACGAACAAAACCAAAACAGTTATTATGAACATGCAAAATCACAAAATTACAGCGAGCCTAATGAAACTGAAACAGATGAACCAAAAATCACAACCAAAGAATATATTGAGCAACTTATTGAAGAAAAGTTTTCTCTTGAGCGAGCAACAAACAAAACAATAGTTGAGGAAAACACAGTCGCTGCCCCATCTAATGAAGTGAGAGAATTATCTGTCACAGATGAACCTCAGCCGCAAAATTCATCACTCCCTTTTGGTCAAGATTTCATTAGTTATCACCAAAAAAACAACACTCCTCTCCAAACCGACAGAACTATCATTGAAAGAGAATACAAAGACGCTTTGGCTCTTTTGTTCAAAAACAACGATGAGAACGATCACTTTGCCCCTCCGCCAACTCCTCACACTATTATTTTGCCAACAACACAAGACAATAGTCAAATCCACACAAGAGACTCTCTCTTTCAGATGCGTGACACCGGCATAAAAGTTCAGACAACACACCTTACTTCAACAAGGCATTACGAAAACACTCTTGAGAATAACTTAACTAAAATTGCAGAAACCGCAAGACATAGCGGCGATAATATCCAAACGAGAATCCATGACGGTGAAGTTGCATTATTATATGAAGCAAAATATTACTATTTTTCAAACAAGTTAATGATTAGGCAATCTCTCATTTCGTTCTTGCTTGCAACTGCCAGTGTTTTCTTTGCTTTCTTGATTGTTCAATTTGGTGCCGGCGGTCCAACCCCTCCAAACATGCCGAACTTAAACCTAGTTGCCTACCTCCTCGGATTTCTCACTCCCCTTGTTTTCCCAATAGTTAGTGCAGTAATGTATTTGCTAAATCCGGAAAAACTTAAACGAGTTGATTATAGTTTAAAGAGTTCAATGGCGTTTAGAACATGGGTTGTGATTCTTCTTCTCATTATTACTTATTGTGTTAACCTTTTTATGGGAATGTCACCGGGCTTTCAAAACGGAAACGAATATCTCTCAACCCTCCTTATTCCGATATTCTTGATACTAAATCTTCCCATATCAGGGCTTGTTTTCTACGCTTTTTATTCATCAAAAAAATTCCATCAATACAAGTAGCAATCAAAAAGGAACTGTTTAAAAACGCAGTTCCTTTTAATTATCTTTTGTTTTGAATTTTTTTGAGACTTTTTTTGATATTTTTCTATGACGAAGCAATTCTCTTTTTCCGTATTTTTGTTTTATGTAGTTAAGAGTTATTTTACTTCCTACGGTAAATTTGTAAACTTTTAAAATGTTTTTATAGAATTGTTTTTTTGTCATATGAAGTGGTTCAATAATGTGTTCCATCATATTAAACGCTTCAAATTTCTTTTCAGATATATATGCTTCTTCTTTATATTTTTCAAACATTGGTGTTCCCGGCATTGGTGCAAGCACATTAATCATTGGAAAAATTGGATTGTATTTTTTTAGACTTGCCGTCAACAAACCAAAATCTTCTTGTTTGAAGTGCGGCATACAAATAATACCGGCATTAACTTCAATTTCCAAATCTCGCAACAAATCAAGCGCAATATAATTTTGTTCCAGCGTTGACGGTTTATTTAATTCTTTTAAAACTTCTTCATCAAAACTCTCAATACCCAAAAAAACATATTTTAGCCCACATTTTGCAAAACGCCGAATAATATCAGGATTATTTGCAATTGCACGCGGTGTTGCTAAAATGAAAAATGTTTTTAGAATATTATGCTGCTCCAATCCATCGCAAAATGCTTCAACTCTTTTTATATTAGCTTAGCGGTAAAATTATCGTCAAGAATCATTATGTCCGATTCTTTTATGTGTTTCAATTCATCAAATACATCTTCTAAATCTCTCTCCCAATACTTTCCATATCCCCCTTTTGCATATAGACAAAAATTGCAATTATGCGGACAGCCAAAACTTGTTTTTATCGAAACACACGGTCCTAAATAAGAATGACGGTAATATTTTGCATAAGCAGATAATTTTTCTCGCAAAGGAAAATATTTTGGAACATAACAAACAACTTCCGCCTTAGATTTATCTATGCAATAAACTCCGTCTATACTCAAAAAATCATTATCTCCCATCTTCATCTTTTGAAGAATTTGACTAAATGTTTCGTATGGATTAGTATTTATTATTGCATCAACATTAGTTTTGT